>Ga0210059_1000898_pt1 | contig 42196 bp, 23 predicted proteins | sample Ectturendosymbi2_FD_188042 | JGI IMG/M metagenome (GOLD analysis project Ga0210059, IMG submission 188042) | Ecteinascidia turbinata endosymbiont from Florida, USA - Sample 2 (SPAdes) (version 2) | ecosystem: Host-associated > Tunicates > Ascidians > Unclassified | place: Key West, Florida... | reverse complement strand
AAACATCAATATTCTGATCGCTAAGGGGGGTGCTTGAGCCCCTTCAGCACCCCCCCTGGCTGCGCCTTTGGTTACAAATGACCACCATATGCCACTGACTGGACCCCCGTGAAAATTTTCTGCGTGCGCCACTGCATTACACACTAAGATCTTGTTCAACTAAATAAAGGTTTTTCCGCCTGCCTAACTTCAGCTTATGCCTAACTTCAGCGTATGGGAAATGAAATAAGATCTTTTTCCATTTACGAGTTTGTCATTACGGAATTAGTCGAATTCGACTGTTTGCAGATCACCGTGTAACTGATTCCTTGGTGATTTTTCATATCTTCTCAATAATAAAACAAATATTGACAGATTGAAGTTTCACAACAGGACATGACTTTTTCCCTAATTTTTCTACTTCTGCAAATCACCTTCATCTCATAAACAGGGTTGCCAGATCGTGCTTATTTTGAAGAAAAAGTCTTACTTCTAAGAAAAGTGCTTATTTTCCAGTTCAGAATGACGTCTTCATGTGGTTTCATTCTCAAAAATTTTTACTTGCAAAATCAAAACAAGCAACTGAGATTGAAAACGACTGCCGGTGAGATGTGACAAGCGTTCCCTCTGACACAGCTATGTCGAACTCGCGGCCCAGTCGAAGGTTTCGTACGACCCAGTTTAGGTTTCGCTGCAGTAAAAGTATCCTAAATTCTGACAACCTGTCCTTTTTGATGATCTTAAATACGACATTTTTTATGCAGGTGGTCCTCAGTGTCACTTTATCACGTCTGACCCATTGTATTTGGGATTGGAAGGCTTTCATTACATTGGTATAAGCTAAATTAAGTTTCCTAAGATCAAAGCAAGCCTTTCAATGTGCGGCCCTCATTAATATGTTATTCAATGTGCGGCCCTGGTTAAGACAGCGACATGATTTTTGGCTCAGTTAGCCATTTGGGTTGGACATGGCTGCTCTAACAGAAAGCTTGATTTCTGCTTTAAACTTGTGCTTATTATGACTATTTGAGCAAAAGCTGAAAATAGCTGCTCAGTAGGCGAAACATTTACTGTTAGGGCGTAACTAAGTCTTGGCTGTGTTACTTGCGGTAAATCCTGTTGTACGGACTACCTTAATTTATTCAGGTGTCTTGATTGTGACATCACAAGCTTCATTCACGTGATTCTGTTGCGTACGTTAGTCATTAGCTCTGTTAAGCTCTGATAAGATCTGCCTCGGGTCAAAACTGGCATTTGCCCCTCTCAGGAAATTGGGACTAAGAAGTAAAACTTTCTAGAAAATTTGACCTCAGCAGCACAATTCCGATTAATTGATTTATTTCTTGCAATAACAGTTTATCTGCCGGTACGACACTCACACTGCACAAGAGCTAGGTTCACTGTTCTGGTGTCATGCAGTGCTGAGCTTGCAGTTCACTCATGTCCGCTCCTTTGCGTGCAGGCATAGGCGTAACCACGGGAGGACATGACCCCCACAAATTTTTAGAACATATAGTCATTTGTGCTTTGAGAGGCGGTATCACAAAGAAAATAGTGTTATTCGCCTAAAATCAAATTTTTTGGCCCCCTAAATTTTTGGACTGGCTACATTTCTGCCTGCAGGGGCAAGTTGCCAAACTTGCGAGCGGGTTGTTTTACTGTTGGTCTTTATCGTGTAATAATAACATGGCAACAAATCTTCAAATGTTCGCTTCATGTTACGATATTACGCGTTTTGTCGCATGTGACTCTTGAACGCAGACCTCTTGGCAGGTAAAGTAGCGAGGCTGTGACTGCTGATAGCGGCAAGCAGGGACGTCGGAGAGCGGTGACATTGAATCCCTGACCTTTCAAACGAGGGACAACGGAGGCAAAGGTGTCTTTTCATAGGTAGTTTTATGATTTATCAAGATCGAATTGAAACAAGTTGTTGAAGTCAACATTATTGATGAAGTCAACAATATTGTTGAACTGTAGCAAGCATAATTGGCAGGCCCTAACCTGATTGGGACACCAGGGGAGGTGAAGAGTTTACTGAGAGTGGACCAAATTTTTTAAACTATATCCAACACATTTTTCGAGGTAGGGGAAATTTTTTTTTCAGGGGATACTAAGCCCCTTGCGCCCCTCCTAGTTACGGGCCTGATAATTGGTAACGATTTTTTTGTTTTTCATAAGTTTCCATTGCCCCCAACTTTTTTCTGCCTCCCTGCTCTACCGACGTTCCGGCGTCCCTGCCCAGAACCCCCGGTAAAACAGAAAAACCCCAGATCTAGTGAAAAAAAACTAGCAGTGGTAACACTCCACAGCACTAGGCCTATGCGTTGTTCGCTCACATCATGCTTCAGAAGATCTCTAAAGTCTGACACAACTTCCACCAGTGGGCAACGCTATTAACAATTAACGTTGTTGAAAAAGATTTTCCTCGGCATCCTCGTAAGTGCTTCAAAAAAGTTAGCGGATTGTAGCAGTACCCAAGAAAGAAGTGTTCGGGCGGTTAACCGGCCCATGAAAACCAGCCGTTAACCGCCATTTTAGCGGCCCTTACCATCTCTTGTCTGAATCTTTTTAGGTTTATAGTTAGTGCGTGTTTCGCTTATGACAAGACAGTCATAAATCAACGTAGAGTTGAAAAGTCAGCTTTTGAGGATCAGTTGGAGGAAAATTCAGTGTGTATATTAAAATGAACGATTTTGTTGGGAATATTCTGCAAAACAAGTTTTACGCCTGCCGTTACATCTTGCTATCAGGTGCACGCCCGAAACGCCAATGCACACCAATCTGCGGCGCTGCTATGCTACGTAGGTGCAACTGGTGCCGAAACCTCGCTGCTGTTAAAACTGCACTGAATAGTCCTCACCCAATCCACGCCGCAGATGGGCATTACACTCGTAATAGTAGTTGCATAACATTATTATAGTTATACCACAATCACAAAATGTCCATGAACTACCACAAAAACGGATTAGTGAGTACTGAGTGGTCACCAATCCGTTGGCAGATGGTTTATTTTTTATGCGCTCTATAGTAAGAATATTTTGATAAAACTAGTTGGCTATCAACATCGAACTTGTCGCTGTATCAAGATAGAATTCGTGGTTGGAACCATTTCGCTTTCATGTGAATTGTATTCGCCTTCGTGGAGCTGTTTTCGTTCATGTGAGGCTGGCACAATTGTGTACGGAAAATGGTGTTTCGTTTTACATGTGCAGTGCTGTGGAAGTTTCATGGTTAGCACAAAATATTCGACATAGCAGCACACGTGTGTTATTGCATCTACAGTGGCATTTAAGTATCTTTGGTGAATAATAACGCTAGTTCATATTTAACAACGTTCACAAGCCTATGTTGGGTTTGATAGGGTTAATCATAGCAACTTAATTTTCAAAACAATGAAAAATCACCATGCAAGATAGACATTTATGTTCGCCCCCCTCCTTTTTGCTTGGACCCGCAGTGGCCCCCCACATTTTTAATTCTATAATTGCCACTGTGTGAGTCTCCAAATCACAACGAGTGGTTGATTTAAAGTTAATACATATAGTATCGACCTTCGTCTCCAAATAAAGTGGCACCGATGTCATTACTCAATACTTTTGTGGGAATGAAACACCCAGGAAGCTGCGGTTATTGTGTAAACCGGCAAAATAATCATTTTTTGAAATGTTGAAGGTCGTGTACCCATTGAAGAAACATAAGAGGAAAAGCAAGATCATTTCAGTAATCTGACTAAACCGGTTGACTTCCTTGCGTGCACATCCAAGCGCTCTTACGTGCAATTACACGTTCAATCACAAGCGTACGTGGTGGGAGGCAGTTCCTCAACAGTGAGGATATAAGTATCGCGGTAAATGAAACGATTCCAGAGTAATGGCGATTGACTTTCAGAGTAAACACTGATGCGCGTTGAGGAACGAACATCTATTTTTTTAACAAACATGTCATCAATTTTCGCGGGTGGTATCCCGAGTGGCATTCAGTGGAGAACACTTAAAACAACTATAATTGAGTGAAGCGACTGCAGGTACATACGGAAAATCAATTTTAGTTTGTTTGGCGGGTTGTGCACTGGCATCATATAACTATTTATTTTTATATTTGAAGTACAGTTGTGTTTTCTACTTCACTTTTGAAAACATGCACCAAGTTTTTCAATCGATAGGTATAATTTTTGTAACCACTAGGACTTCAAGTTTTTCTAGTTTAGTAAGGTGAGGTTAACCAAGTGTGAGAAGCAGGAGGTACTTCGTAACTGCTTTACCTGTTGTAGGTACTCCAAATTTGCCATTCGCTGGACAAGCGCATTGCACTTACGTCCAGTAATCTATTCAGCTATTCGCCACTGTCAGGAACTTCGGGAATTTTTTTTTCAATTAGTAGAATAAACTCACCCTCGCCGATTTCATTCAGGACCCAGGAGCACTGCTTCATTAAAAACTTCCACATTTCAACATGAATCTTTCTAGATTATAATTTTTAAGGCTTACATAAGGATGTCTTATAAACGATCAGGTAATAGAAGTTGCTGCTTCCAGCACTTACCTTACTGAAAATACAAATGATTGCTGATCTATGAGCAGGTATAACCGGTTTGCTAGCGCGTTCAAGCAAATTGCAAGCAGAAAAACGCGTACGAAAAAATAAATAACACCGAAAGATTGCCTACAACTCTTACCACTTTCTACCTCTGCCAAGAATGTTGTTGATTTCTTAGCGTAAACTTTAGAAGCAGACTGGTTTCTGACTGGCTACAGAGAACTCTTTCAGACCAAAGCCAACGTTAGCAGTGCTTTCCTCGACCAAGATCATGAACAAAACGGCGAATCTAAATGAATTGTTTTAAGGCGTACGGAAAAGTACCAACAGTGTCGGCTTACATTAATGAAAAGTATAGTCTGAAGATTGACAGTTACTTTTACCGCTGGAAATTTGTTCGTGGGAGTGCAAAAGGGCAATCGCCACTAATTGTTGCTGTACTGCTGCAGTATGAAATTCTTTGACAACTTTTGCACTGTTGCATAGGCCTACGGCATGGTTGAGGCAAGTGAGCGGAGCAATGAATAGTGTCGGTGCTTAGTTTGTACTTAACAAGACCGGGTCGTACAAGGCATTGCTATTTCATGTCTTGGCAAATCTTTTAAAGTCAACGCAGACTTGACTATGAAAAGCTAAAACCGACACGAGTAGGTAGCACAGGCCCTGATTATCGTTGCGATAATTTATTGCGAGCGACGCAATTGGCCTTTTCTAATGTGAGTTTTGATTGATACATTTTACAAGACTTCCAGTACCAAAAACCACTACGAGCAGCAAATCAAAACGCCTTATATTACTCCATGTACAACTATAAAAAGCAGTCGATTTTGTGACTGGTTTAATTAGGCAGGTTCGGTGTAAATTACGAGAATCGCTATCTTCTATGCAAAGCGCCAGATGGACATTCTTTAACTTCATCACAGTAAGCTAGAAAAATTTTACTCGAGGATGATAAAATCTGTACATATCGCAACACATTATTCCGTAATAGCATTAAAATACAAGCTGAAATCCAAACACGTTCTGTCATAGCCAGGAGCGTAACGAGGGGGGCACAATTACCCGGGCGCTGAATCGCTGCGGGGGAGCCGAAAGTCTCAAGTACTTTCTTTAATACAATAAACTTGCTTCAGAAAGAGCTCATGTTTAAACATGTAGGCGCCAAACTTACTTCTTGCCTCGGGCGCCCTTTAACTTCGTTACGCCCCTGGTCATAGCAAAGGTCTACATAAGCGGGAGAAACGTTGCCTTGTTTCTTTTTGTATCCATTTATTTCATTTTTAGCACCAGTCATGCGCATCAAATGTACCCCGCGCTTGTGTTGGGCATTCGAGGTTAGGGTTCAGGGCTAGCTTAGTTTTGATTTTTGTTAGCGGTGACAGAAATTATTTCAACACCATTGCTGGCAGTTACTTTGTACAACTTATCATTTCAGCGTAGAAATCTAGTTGAATTTCAGTGCATGCTGATAGACCAGATAGTCTAAACCAACGTCCAAAGGTCTGTTCATCCCGCGCACGAAACATCATGATATTCCACTGCAGCATATCACGAGATAACGACTTCCGGCTATTACTTGGAAAATTCGCTTCATGCACCAAGATCGTGCGTGCTGCAGCGTGGGAACAAAAGCCAGTCCCGCTGAGCTAGCACGCCAAACGCAACCGTCTGCTGCCAAAACAATCGTCAAACACAATTTCTGCTGGTGGTCGTTGGCGATGGTGCAACAGACGTTTTTATTCGACTGTAAAATCGCAATCCACGGCGTTGAAGAGCATTGGAAGCAATTCGGTGCTGTTTGGCAATGGTCGCGAAAACCAATTGTTTACTCTTAACGCAGCAAGAGCGCAACGGCGGGCAAGGTCAGTTGAGCATACTCCTTGCTTGCGAAAAGCAGAGCCAACAAACCGAGGGAGATTAAAAAAGCTGACACAGTGATCATTGTGTGCACAAGCGCACAAGCGAAATGTAAAAAAATGGTGCGCGGCGCAAAGCTGTAACTGGCCATCACTTTGTGCCGCGTTAATGTGACAACGCGGAGAGAAAATGAGGAAGTTAATTCACTGACCGACAGAGATCAGCAATCATAAGAGGGCAACGGCGATAAGACGGCAACGGAGACAGCGTGCTTTTCCCAGCCGAGGATAATCCAAAAAACAATGTCACGCGAGGGCATGCTTCTGGGCAATCAAAAATCGTTGGAGGTTCTGACGCGAAATTGCCGGGCTCACAAATGGCTCGCACGGAACCGCTGCAGCTACGCCGAGCACAACGCACGAACACGACCTTTAATAACAGCGGTTACACGTTCCGGTCGTCTGCGTTGCTCGGGTTTGACGCGCGCAGCTGATCGCTCTCCGACGCCATCGAGCGTTCTTCTACCACCAAATCATCCGAAAACTGTTTTTGTTCATCTGAAAGTTTGAAAATTATTATTTATGACAAGCAAACCAAAAAAGATAGACTTACGATGACAGGTAAAAAACGCATGATGTTTTAACAATATTCAGAATTCGAATTATAAAGAACCATATGTTTTATTAATTTTTAAATTTGTTTCATCAGTAATTTTTTTGCTGTTTCCAGAAATATGTTTTCAGACCGACGAATGCGAAAAATGTCCCCACTACCAAGTACCATGAGAAAGTGTGATGTCGTGTGAAACATGTATTTAATTTTGGTTATGTTCAAGCCTTAAACAGTTTTGATACTGGACTATGCCCACCTCGAAACTTTCAAATCATACTCAAAACAAATTTGCTACTCCACACTTTTAACCTTGCAATTACAAAATCAGCAAATATGTAAAGTTCCACACAACACTGAAATAAGTGCATAGATAAAATGTTAACTCAACAGCACAGTCGTTGACTGCCACTATACTGCAGATTCTTCAAAAAACAAACTTCTGTTTCATTCAACACTACTTTTCTGGTGTCTGTCACAATGACCACGGAAAAACAACCAACCAAAATACAATGAAACTGGGATCAAGACATAAGACTGATGCGAGTGAAAATTCTACTATCAATAGCTATTTACGGTAATTGTGTGCAACTTGCCATGATATGTTGCAGTTAATTTTTGCAGATTACCTCATTTTGTTTAAACGGGAGAACACAGCAACAACGAAACGGTAAGGATGGCACCGTTCGCGTGGCAATGTTCTATAACAAGAAAACTACGTCACAAAGTAATTAGTTTGTCTAAAGATAAGCTGAAAAGACTTGAAGAAAAACAACAATATCAAGCAGGGTTGCGGAGTCGTAAGGAGTTTTTGGGTGGAGTCGGGTTCCTAACAACACTAGGAGTCGGAGTCGGATTTTTTTGTCCGACTCCGACTCGGGTGTTCAATTGGATCAATTTTTCACATCACAATCCAAAATTGGGAATTCTTGTTGAAATGGTACAATTTCTTTTGAAATTTTTGTTGAAACAGAGATGTCTTGCAATGCACCACGATTTCCATTGATTTTAACAGCTAAATTTCATTCCCTTTAAGTTAATGAGTCGGAGTCCGAAATTTTGGAAGGTCGGAGACGGATATTTCACCCCCGACTCCACAACCCTGATATCAAGAACAGCTAGTGCACCTTGAGGGGAAACACGAGCACTGGTGGACTTGCTGGGCTGTTGCAGCAACAGAGGCCCGGTGAGCCCGATCGCAGCCGCCCCGACAGGAGCAGTTATGAGTATGGACAAAACAGCGATGGTCAAGATCTGAGTGGTCACCGCAATTACTTCCGTCGAGGCGTTCATTTCATGCGCCATGTCCAAGGCCAAAGGTCCAATCGCCGCCTGCAAAGAAAATCTTAAGTGCAAATGATTAGAAAGCTTAATAAGAAAGGAAAGTGTAATTGAGTAATCACAGGCAACAACAGTACGTGGATGTGGTGCAGCTCGTTAACACAATATTAGAATAAAAAGGAAATATGATCGCAGTTGCTTTGCACTTTGCATCAGTGAGGTGCCCCGAATGATTTGCAGCATGCGTCATCTACAATTACGTGCGCAATACTTTCTCTTGGCCCATATCAGCCAACTGTAACCCGAGACACAACTTTTCAAATCTTCCGTATACGATCCCAGTTACCCATTTTCAAGTCTTCAATTGTATTTAGTTGAGATAGACAAAACGATCCAGCACTTTGTGAAGCGTTCGAGCTGTCACCGTACCATTTACCCGGCACTGGGAGTACGTTGGCGGATGAAACATTCTTTCCATTTTCCTTTTTTCCATTATTATCAACCTATGCAGTGGAAACAGGCATCTCACCTGGACGGTTGCTTTGGGCAGCCATGCTAAACACACGAAGATCTTCTCCCGGAAATTTAATCCAGAAAAAGATACGGCTCCGAAAGTGGCGAAAATTCGGAACAGCAAACCTATGGCAAGAACCGCAATACCCAGCCCTGAACGAAAAAAGAAAACGTTTACAGATACACTATGACTTGACAGAGAATCCGTTAAAACCCGAAGCAAACAGCGATTTTTGTCGAAAACTTCTGCAGCTAAAGCAACGAAAACATCACCAAAAATTCTAGTGCAATATGCAGAACTCTGCTTTTCTATAAGTTATTTCTACAATTCGTTTTACTTGATTTCACGTCAATTTTGCGTTCTACAAAGTTGTTTTTTTTTGTCACAGACTGAAATGTTTTTGAAATGACCGAAAAAAATTAAGTCATTTTATATAGACTAATGAGCACTGTTACGGCGAGTTTTCATACAACTGTGAGACAAATGATCGAAATGTATCAGCGAAAAAAAAACAGCTACAAAGTGCAAAACTTCGACTGAATGAAACTTATCACCATTGTAAGAAACAGAATCCACCACCCCTTTCCCAAGGCTTCTTTTTGCGTGGCATAGAGACATTAGACACGACAGCTTTTGTTATTGTCCGCAATCGGACTGTCTTGTAAACTAGGGGGTCGTACAAATGGTGCCACAACAGAAATAACTCCTTGATGAAGTGTTTTCCTAGGCCCGTTATTTATAAAAGATACATTTCAAAAACTTCGACTATGCGAGTTGACATCACACGGTTAAAACCTAGTTTTTAGCAAGGAATTTCAACCCTCGGTGCGACACGTCGTTTGAAACCCTGTTGCGCAACTTGTGCCACCAAATGAAGAACCATACACCCTGAATTATGAGACCCAACCTTCACTATCTTGCTGGGTAACTTAATCCCGTTTGAACGAAAGCAGAATCCAAACGGACTTTTTGCAGCTACACAAACAATCTGAAGGGCTGAAGGTTTACAGCTGGTGCTCCGGAAAAATTTATTTACGGCAGCTCTTATAGTGAAAGATGTTTTGGATCCCGTATGAGCAGATTTTTCCCATAGCTAAAGCGCAACGCCGTGGCAATTCTTAGCAAAGCCTTCCCACTGCTGCAAAATTACTGTCAACAGTCAAGTTCTTTGAAATGTACGCAGGTGCGCTACCATAATGTCGAAGCTCTGGTTGTTTAGACCAGTGCTCAATGGGCCACTCCTACTTTTACTCTGGAGCTGCTTGATTTTAACGTTAAAATACTTAACGAAAGACACAAAGTAGTCTATTTACATTCAAAATGTATTTCAGTAACACGACTTTTTAGCAAACAAGGATAAACACACGACATAAAAATCAATTTTGATGAATTCATTCAGTGTTAGTCCCTTCAGTTAGTGACTACCTTGATCTTTTCTCTCTGATGCAAGATATCATAATCAATTTTGATGAAGTTAGTCAGCCTTATTCTGATAGCTGTTATGCTGTTGAGATCTAATTTATTTCTTTTTACTGAAAAGATCCAAAACAGCTTAGAAAAAAACGATTCCACCATCCATGTGACAGGGAAAGAAACAATTCATTCGGCGTTAGTCCTTTATCGATACATATACAGAGCCATCTTCTTTGTCAACTCTTCTCAGTGTCATATTCTCTTTCAAGACCAACAACATTTTAGCCAACTCAATATTTTCATCTTCTAGCTCATAATTTCTAACTTTACAAATCAGAGTAGATAATCAATCTTTAATAAATCATTGTATCTTCTCTCAAAGTCTACATGAAGACCTTCAAGATGGGCAGTGCATTCTCATATATTAGTGTCGTTGAAACTTTCAAGTGACGCCAGACTTCTTTTCTCGAACTATTTTTTTTCCAAAATATCCCCATACAGCCTTTTATTTTCTGAGCATAGGTGACTAAGTTTGATCTTCTACATTGCAGCTCCAAGTTAAGCAGATTCAGTTTTAAAAGTATCACTCAGTCACAATATATTTAATTTAAACTCATGAAATCTTTCCAACATTTTCTTAGCTGTTTCAGATTGCTTCGTGGACAGGGTTGACCAAAATCATGATTTTTTCAAAAAATCAAAAATATCCGGATTTTTTGTATTTAAATCAGATTTTTTTTATTTTTATGATTTTTTTGGTTAACTGTGTAGAGGGTGGCCACAAAACAAGTAGTAATTTTTCATTTTAAAGAATTGTTTTAATATAACTTTTTTGTGCTGTGTTTCTTCTAGTACAGCAACAATTGCTATGATTGATAAAACCTTAATCGTTTTTATATCTTCTGTTGTCATAAAAAGTCCCTGCCTTCTTTAATAAGTGACACCGATTAAAATAGCAATTAAATTTGTCATACAAGTCACACAAAACTTCAAAACTGCATATGATTTTTTGCTTGTTTTTGTTGATTTTATCACTGATTTAAATGAAATGATTTAAATAAAAATAGCTGAACTTTCATTCAAATGTTTTTGTGCTTATGCGAAATCCCTTAATGCCAATAAGTTCATAACATCAGCACCGGTGTACAAAATGAAATATTTACCTAAATGCCAATACTGAAACTGCCAGTTTAGTAATTTCATTGACACTCATGGCACACACGCATAAAATTTTAAAGACCTATAACAATGATAGTATCTCTTTCATGAATCAAAGATGCGTTCTGCAACTATGTTTACAGTGGACAGCCTTTTCATATTTGATGGAATTCAAATGCAATTTTCACTTTATGCCAATCTACACTCTCAAACGTATGGCATTCTAACAGTTATGACTTCTGAATCTGCAAGGGTTAGTGATTTCAGTCCACATGTCATTTTTGCAGTTAAATGACATAGAATCTGTGACCTCACAGTTGCTATGATTGATAAAACTTCAAATGGTTTCAACTTGTGTCGTCATAAGACCTTCTGGCCTTCTACACTAATACTGCATAGCAGAGGTTCCCAACCTGGGGTACAGGTATCCCCAGGGGTACATTTGCTTATCTGCAGGGTACATTTATTGTACATTTGCAACAAATTAAATTTGAGACATGAAAATGGAGTACGCCTTTATAGTTTCAAGATTCTAAAGTTCTATTAAAAATTCAGTAGCTTTTTAGTATTTTACTCAGACTTTTTGCCGTAGGAAATTTTAAGGGTACATGCTCATCTATCGAAATGCTAAAGGGGTTCATGTTCAGAGAAAGATTGGGAACTCCTGCTGTGTAGGCTATGTGAAAACCTATAAGAATGCTAATGAAATGTGTCATAGACATCACACAAAGCTCTAAAACGACATGAGTTTTTTATTTTTATTGCTTGATTTAAATCACTGAAATCAAATGATTTAAATCAATCAACCCTGTTCGTGGATTTGTAATCGGCTATTTGGGAATTGAACATAAGAAAGTTTATTAATGTTCCCACAAATTCACTAATCTTTCTTGATTGGATTGTGGTTTACGGACCCCCTAAAACACATTCATGGTCCCTAACGGGTTCACGGATCCCAGATTACGAACCCCTGCCCTACACTAACATTCGATGCACGCTTGGGTTGTTGTATGATAGAATACTCAAATCGTAAACACCCGATACAGCGCAGGGGCGTAACGAGGGGTGAAAGGGGGAAACAATGCCCCGGGCGCCGAATCACTGGAGGTACCGAAAAGTCCCAACAACGTCGCAAGTACTTTCTTTAATACAGTACATTTACTCCCAAAAAACCTTAGGTTCGAACTTGGGGCGCCAATCCTGTTTCTTGCCCCGGGCGCCATCTAACTTCGGTACGCCCCTAATGCAGCGAGCAGCCATTCTTACCAACAGTGCCGGAATCCAACTCGGCAAGACTTATCTCAGCGCCAATCAATCCGAATAAAATTGGCTCAAACAAGATCCACAAAATAGAGATGTTTTGCGAAACTTTCACCTGAAAACAACGTTCACATAAATGTGCGCATATCAGAGGTGCATCTATAAGAGTTTCAGGTTTCAGCCGGGGGGAAATTTTGCGTTGAAAAATAAATCATTGGCAAGTAAAGGTTTACAATCTAGTAGTTACACATCAGGTTATGAAGATAACGAAAGAAGCCTGTACCTCAGTAATACAAAAATATCTGCGATTTAAGTCTTGTTCTCTAAAATCAGGAGGTCGGTAGTTGTAAAGCAAAATTAATTCACAAGAAACGAAGTTCTTAGATCAGCATCAGCGCTATCGCCTCGCTAACTCACCTTATCACTGCTCCACTTAAAGGATGCGACAAAAGAGGCAACAATGGCGATCAATGCGCCTGATCCAGGAAACCCAGCAATGCGACTACCGAAGATTGCCAGGATTCCAATCCCGCTCAGGATCACAGTTCGATAAAAAGTTACAGATTTCTGTGTGCGATAATTCGAACAAGAGTAAAACGCAAAGCGTGTTGAGGCAAGTATCGAGAGTTCTGGAAGGACATGAAGCAGGGGCATGCAGAGGGGGAAGGTCAAACGGAACGACAGCACCGGGCATCCAATGAGTGAAATAAATTAAATTTTATTAAAATGCTGTAACTACAGTAGAAGATTCATCGTATAATAAGGCTACTAACGCATGCTGCATGTATCTGATGAGAAACCTGCCGTAGCGGATATGGAAATGTACGTTAAGGGACCCGAGAGAGATGAAGCACTGCCATCGTTATCTTAAGATCTTACACCGTATCTCTCTTCCCTCTTTATAAGCTGGCTAATTCCTGCTAGCCTGTTGTTAACACTTTCAGCACCACAAAACGTTTTGAAACTTACCACATTTTTGAGCAATGTTGCGAGAGGTCATTTTCAAAGTTTTAATTCATAAGAACATTTTTATCACTCCCCATGTTACGGCAACGCCTAACAAACTTGGCTTTAATCAGCATTGAAACAGCCTTTCAGCCAATGAAAAAAATGAGTCAGTGCTATGATCTTCCGATAGGAGAACTCATTTAAGAAAGAGATTTAATTAGTTTAAGTGTGCAACTGAATTGTTCATATGTTCCAATTGAATAAAAAGAGCAAGTTCTTGATTTGTTTTTGCTAAACAAGGTCCTTAACAATTTGTTTACTGTTCAAAAACCAAAAACGGCAGCAATGCACCGAACTTCATGGTTGTACAATTTCAGATACTATTTGTAATACAAAAAAACAGACAACTGTATTCCTTATCATGCCCCTCAAGTGCTACCTTTTTTTGGTGGGCCTAAAAATAACTTCTTCGCAACCTGATACTATTCGCATGCATAAATGCAATATCTAGTTCCTCAATGCACTGCACACCCATTACAAGAAAGTTTCTGCTCATAAACTTATGTCTCAGGCCCACAGAAATAAACATTTTTTAAAGAATAACACATCGAAAACAAAAAACACTGAAATATTTGTTGATTAATTTTTCAAAGCTTGTATTTTTGTAAGCACTAGTTTTTACGTATTTCAAATGCCTGTATTTCTCACATTTTTCGATACTAGAATTTGGTATGAGGGCATACACCCAAGCAGTTGCGTCAGGCATCACCAGACCTATGTAAGCCCCTGATTTGAAGTCGCGGCAAATCATAACTAAGCCCATTTCGTTACAGCTAGTGTTTTCAGAGCCGTCACAGGTTTTTCAAAATACAGTAAACTTGAGAACTAGTACAGGATGAAAATAATAACAAGTCCCATCCACCGAAAAGCATCACAAGATAAGTAAGCATCGTTTTGAAAATAAGGAAAACAAGATAATTTCGCACTTCAACGAAATGACTCTTCTTTGAACAAACGTAATTTCCGCCCGCCTTCAGTGTGCACATTGCACCTTCTAAAATTGTGCATTCCGCTCATGCTGTTGTGAAAGTTAAAAAATTCAAAGTCAAGAACATTTTCAGCTTCATTACACTGTTTACTACATTCTTCAATAACAGTAAAGCCTATGGTATGTAGCACGTAACCAAGCACAAGCACAAATGTGTTCCGGTAATTCACTCAGCAATTCATTTTCCTTCTTTCAATTGAAAAATACTGGTTCGGACCGGTTGGAAATTTCGACAGGCGCAAAAGACTACAGCGAGAAATCGTTACAGCTCTCCACAAAGATTTCACCGCAACGTAAGAATGGCAAATGCGAGAACTTTCATTTTTTTCGCTTGTACTTAATGACATGTCCTGTTCGACACGACTGCCCCTCACCAAATGGGTTTGGTGCAATTATCGAATGAATTGCTGCCTAAGACCAATTGATGTTCAACAAAATTTTGTTCGTCTGCTTATTTTTGACTAATAAATAAAGATACTCTGGTCAGTTTCGCGTTACGGTTACTTTATTTTTCGAGGACGGGGATTGCCCTAAAGATGGACAATTTCATTTCAGACGTATACAAGGCTAACCATTTTACAGCCACTTTATTAACAAAGTAATCTCTTTCCTTACAGTGAATTATCAAGTATGTGAAGGCACAAGTCACACAGGTCTATGTGCCGTTGGTCTTGTAACTACCCCAGCTAAAGTCGTTTCACAGAATCTAAGCAAACTAGGTTATATGCCCCTTTCTTCCTAGTGGAAAATTGAAGTAATATTCCAATGAACAGTGTCAGCCTTTAAGGCTTTTCCATACTTTTCATCGAATCCCTGAAAAGCAGACAAACGCAAAGTTCCGCTTTTAAACCAACCACTGCTCCACAGTCCGTTTTCGTACTAGGAACACCACGACGAACAATATCTATACATCGAAACTTGCAAAATACTTGGAGCACTGGAAAACGGTTCATAGCAACAGACTTTCTCGAAGCAGTTTAACTCACTTTAAAAACAATCTGTCACGCCCCTCCTGACGGTATCTGATGAAGCACAAGCACCATCCGATCATTTTGTTATAATGTGGGGTCACTCGCACCTGGTTCACTGCAACTCACGAATTTTTCCAAGCTGGAATCGCTATTATTCAGTCTGCCACCGCACCTTGGCAAACACCTTAAATGTAATCAATAGAGCAAATCACATTGCCACTATAAAGGTACTGTAGCTATATACCTGACCCTTGCCAGGAACGAACCACAGGAACGCGCCCAGAACGATACCAATCACAATTCCTCCAACCATCTCCAGTGGTCCACGTAATATCATCAGCGCAAGAGAACCTTAACACAAAATGTTGCTGGAAAACTAGTGACGTTTACAACACACTGGGTCGTTGCAAGTTAGTGATACACAAAATAAATCGTTAGGCAATGTTTTTTTAATGATGTACGGAAACCCATAAGATGTCGGCGAAACTTCTAAACGTTTGCATATTTCGCAATAGGCAAACCAAACAACAAAGTTTGATCATCACCAGTTTAGTCTGGCCAGCTATCACAAACATGTATACTGAGTCAACACCTTTGATATTTTAAACTCAAAGCTTAGTATTAACAGTTGCACAACCAAAATTGTGGGTGAAAGAAAAAGAAAAATCGAGTGCCAATAACAAAAGAGACCAACAGTTCAGAGAAAAACAGGTTCTGGACAGCGGATCTCAACATAGCTCTTTAATCTTCAAAACGAGGGACTGCTTTTTCTCGGAGGACAAAATCCATTGCAATCGTGGTTTCAATCTAACAGGGATTCCTTCTCCTGCATTAGGTTTCTGAAGTACTTCCAACCCACCTGCATCTGATAGACCGTTGTCAGGGCTTTGCTGCGATGAAGCCATGCCGTAACTTGCATTGCTATACGCTGTGGTGGTCGTGTTATTGGCCAATGTATACGCAGGACTTGATTGCACTGCAACATCACAAGAAGGCGTGCATAGCTATCTCCGTCTCGAAGTAACCGAGAAACAAATGGTATCGTAGCTTCAAAGGCAGCGTGGTCACCAACGCGCACTCATAACCTTCACTAGACAAGAACTCTAACGTCAGTCAACCAGTAGCATCATAATACAAAAGAACGAGGAAAATTTGCGTCAATTAGTTTAGTATAATGCTTCTCAACCTTTTATTGCGACAACCCAAATAGTATGTGCATACCTCCGGTGACCTACCTCACGAGACCACTTCAAGTTTGAGGTACAAATTTTTTTAACAGGTCGAAACGAGGGATTACAACTTCTAATTTGTGGTTGTTTCTGTTGCCGGCCAAGAATAAGACGTGCAAGCATTGTGATACCACAATGACAATAGTTATAACAATTGGTAGCTGCAAGACGTCTCGTGTCAGAAATATAATTATGTTATACTATAGACCAGGGATCCGCAAATTTGGGTCGCGAGACCTCCACTTTCGGTCGCCAAATAATTCAAATTTACATTTTAAATTGCCATTCTCATTAGACAGAATAAATGCGATCATTTACTGTATTGTGTGCTAAGTTTCATACGGTTGTGTCCAAGTAAATTCCTAAAGTCTTAAAATTGATATTTAATGTAAAGTATTTCCCACAAAATTATATGCTCACGAAATGTTTGGGTCGCGAGAATTTAGAACTATTTTTTAGGGTCGCGCCAAAAAGTATTTGTGGACTCCTGGTATAGACTACAGTGTCCTCGATCAATAGGACTTCATGTTTCTGCGAAAATGAATAATGATATTACGGCGATTCACCAGCAATCAAACGGCGACCCACTTTTGGGTCGCGACCCTAGGCTGAGAAGCATTGCTTTAGTACAGTACAGCCGCGACTTGCTATCATATATAGTATATACATACACCTTGTAAAACATTACTACGTTTATGAAACACTGTCAAAATTCCAATCATCGTTTAGTTAGCCGGGTAACGCAATGTGGCATTCCGTTGAGAAGCGACGGTGCGCATTTTTGTTTACTCAAAGAAACAGAGAAAAGCAGCGCTCTCGTAACACCACACCTGCTTTAATTCCGTTACCTCGAAGTTCGAAAGGAGATAAATTTCATTCCAAAGTATGCTTTCGTAAACAAAACACAGTAAGAGCTTCGATACAAGCTAAGCAGAAATTTTACAGCTTGACTTGAGTCAAGTAGGCTCCTACTTGCTGACCACCACTTGAAACGATAAGCGAATCTTGATTAAACATTGCAACTGCTTACCCGTAGAAAAGGAAATCCCCAAAATGATGCTAAAACCGCTGATTGCAAGAACATCATCGAAACTTGAAGCAGCTATCACCAATGTGGGGATGCCTGTAAAGTAAAAATAAAAGTCGTCATATTACCCTGCAGCGAAGGATGGAACTTGAAACTACTGCATTGCTTTGACAACGATGTTTTCGTGACGATATGTCTAAGTATGGTTCTTAAACGTAAAATAAATCAGTCACCCTTGTAGAATCGAGCAGCCACTAACCAGCCAAATAAGGAGCTTGACAGGGTTTGGAAGCTTGTCTCAAAATAACGAGGAAACATAATCAAAGTAAATACTCTCACAAGCAAGGAATGTACCTGCAAATTTATAAGCGGAAATCGATTTCACGTAACACTACGCATCGTCAGTCCTTGAATCTACAAGCAACGCTAACAGGTAGAACGTTGAAAGGCTAAAACAAGGACAGAGGAAGCAAACAACCTCAAGACTGAAGTAAATATATCACAACACAAATTGCAACAATTATAAACTTGAAAACATGTCTTTCTCAAGTAATTGCGTTCACTGGAACTTCAAACCTTACTTCAGATGTAACTTAAATTGAATAAATCACAACACAAGCTGCGACAATTGAAGCTGGAAAAGACGTCGTTCTAAAATAATTGCGCTTTTTACAAATCTTCATTTTTCCTCAATTATTCAACGCTACTGTATGATGGCAACCAAGTGCAGTGGTTGTTGGTGCATTGTTTCGGTGTTCGGGTCTCATCAGTATTGATGTTTGTGTAGCAAAAAATGTGTGTGCAATGTGTACAAACCAAGCATGCAAAAGGTAACAAATGTAACTGGTAAAATGCTAATTGCCACACCCTGCTTTAAACTTCAGGAAAATTAACTGGTTGTCGATCCAATGACAAATGCCTTGCAAGCATCTGAAACCTTGATCGGAACAGGTTGCATGCCTCTGAGCGCCAATGTGCACACCCAGTTGCATTGTCTTTCACTTTTTCTTTTTCTCTCTTAGCTGTTTGTCCAAAAGTTTTGATGTTAGAACACCTTCGCTCCTCGTGCATCCCTGTATTATGATGGATGAATGACGCTACAGTTGGTGTGCTGTTAGTGTTTTGCTCCTCTCAATGTTGGTCGTGTGCAAACACCGATTCCGTAATGCGCTACTGTATAGCTAACCATATTTTGTGCTTTGTGTCTATGATTGCGTCGGTGATATGGACCACGAGTCTGCAATAAATAAACTATTACTATTAAATGCGCACGCTAGACTGTGGAAGAGCGTCTTCCGGCTGGCTCGTCCGGCGTTCTGAATCATACGGCGTGTTGTTTCAAGCTGAAATGGTCTGTTGCCCTGCTCCGTGAAGTGTAATTTAGTTTTGAAATTCAAGTGAACGCAATTATTTTAGAACGGCGTCTTTTCCAGCTTTAATTGTCTTTAATTTGTCGGAATGAAATAAACAAACAATCTCCACCTTGTTCAGAACCAAGCTGCTTCTCTTGCAACGTCAGCATCGATGGAACGATAACTGCGGGAGTTACCGCTCCCAACACAAACCTGAAAGGTACAGTATTGTAAAGTATGAAAGAATATTATGAAGATATAAAAAGCAACGCTCAACTACCGGAAACATGGAAACTGTTCAACATAAAAGCCTATCGTGAAAGCAAGCCACTCGAAAATTCTTCATCAACCACCCACACCTTTACCGACAAAAACCACTTTGAGAACAAGATTTGATAAAAAAACGACTCGAAAAAGTCATCTGAAGAAAGCTATTACCTGTCTCTACCTGCAGTGCTCCGCAATTTGTGTAATTGGCTTTAGTTTTCTAAACACTGGACAGTACTGGTCGCTTTACAAAAAACGGCCAGTTTTCTGAATCATTTTTTAAATTTTTTTATGTAAAAATCCTTTCCAAAAGCATGACTGACCAAAACAGATTTCAGAACTACATCATTGCTAAATACACAAATCAGACCTTTGTTGCATTACGTCAAAAACGTAAGCTTTTCTGAAACATGATATTTCTAATGTTAATGCCATGGGCACCACTTGCCGAGTAAACTCAATAGCAGCTAGTGCAAATGATACACACACTTGCAACAAAAAATTACATGTTGACACCTCAACAAAACACTTCGATGAAAAAATTGAAATTGACACCACATCGAAAATATCATCGTTTATAAAAAAATCTCTCACAGCAGTGAATTTTTTCTCACTATGCATTGATTCCATAAGCATTATGCTACAAACAGTCAAGCCCATTTGATCAATGGAAGTTGTAGGATAATTTACAAGCAACATGAATGCGAATTATGCCATGTGCATTTCTATTAAGACAATGAACAGTTTCATGGTTACAGATCACAGCAACTGCATTATTTATGATTGAACAGTTTTTTTCACTGAGACATTTCAGTCATTTGTCCCATAATTATATTAAAATTCACCATAAGAGTATTAGTCTACATATTTTCAGACATTATGTCTTAACAGTATTAGTCTACATATTTTCAGAAATATTGACTTAATTTTTTTAAGCCATTAAAAAAATTTCTATCTATGAGCATAAAATGACCAAAAACCAGTTATTAACAATAATAGCAAATGTAGAAATTGCTACAGGCTCTGTGGTCCTTAGCATTAACTTTGTTTTTTATCATGTGTATGGAATTTTTTCAGTCCAAGCAGTCACTATTTTGCTAAATTTGCCATAAGCAATTGAGCAAAGGTTTTCAATTGAATGTTTTTGCATTAGACTACTGTGAATTGAAAATTAAAGTATTTTACAGTCATTTGCAAAAGTTTGGGAACACTCAAGCAATGAGGCCATATTGCAACAATTTCCAGATGTGTTACGAATGGCATTATTTTTCTTATTATTATTTCGTATTGACCTGTTCTGTAAGTTGCGTCACCTCTTTGGTACTTTCAAAATGATTTGGCATCTATTCACAAGCCATTGTGTGACTTGTCTTCTCTTACAAATGTAGAAAATGATTTACTTGGAGTCTCCTTTTACAAATGTAGAAAATGATTTGCACATTTATTCATCTCTCATGGTGAACAACTGCAGTAGAGAACGGACATTTTCTAAACTTAAGATGCTTACAAAACAACAAAGGACTACTGTGAGACAAAACAGGTTGAACAGCTTGATTCTAAAGAGTATAGAGCATAAAGTTCTATGTGAGATAGACGTAACCAGTATCATAAACAAATTCACAATGGCAAAATCTAGAAAATGCAATCGTAAGCAGTACGTTTGCTCCTTTCGACAATCAACTTCGACATTTATACTTAGACTACACTGCGTCTAGATCAGGGGTGACGAAGCTATTTGCTATCACGGGCCACTTTGTCAGTTACCGCTGAGTAAGCAGGCCACACAACTTTTTAGTCATACTATGAAACCTGTTAAAAACGAAAACAATTCAAAAAAAGGTCAAGACTGCTGGTCTCGCCTGAATGCTTCGCAGGCTGCACAAAATTCTTTTGCGGGATGTTCGTCACTTCTGGTCTAGATACAGCAATGATCAAATTTATTGATGAGTCTGGAAACATTAATTATTGTCTCTGTAGTCAATCCTGTACTTGTGAGTTGTAGAGTACTGTATTCCTTCTTGGTGAAAATATACACGTTTTTGGAAACAAGATATGTAGCCCATAATGTACACCAGTTTGCTGTTTAGGACCAGCTTTTTAGTACTTACAAATTCAGTATGCTTGATGGTAGTCACATGAATGCCCACAGAACTTATGATTTAACAGGTGTTCCAACGCATTTTTAACTTATGGCCCCCACTTTATATGCTAAAGGCCCCATGCTACTTTAATCCGGCACTGTGATTGAACAGCATGTAATTGATCTTTTGTTGACACAATTGACCATTCACTGTAGGTGCATTAGTCATTTTCTTTGTATGTACACCATGATCTCCTTGCCCTTCAAGTTGAGGAAATTTACCAAAATTATTTGAAGTAAAACTTACCCAAGCAAAAATCCCCACTCCCAAGAAAATCTAAGCAAAAGATAGCAACCTATAGCACATGCACCAACTTCAACAAGACAAGGCAATGCAGTCAACCGAAGACAGACTCCTTTCATCTTCCTCAAAGCCTATATCAAAGAAATATATCATAAGCAATTAAAAAAGGATGCAAACACAGCAGAATAACCACTTGCTGAAACCAGGAAAATGTCTCCTAGAAACGAATATAGCACAATTTGAATCCACTAACACATATTAGCAAGTTTAACTTTTCACAACACGAAATGAAGTTCACATTACCAAACAGCCAAGGCAACAGTTATAATGGAATGAATGAAAAAAGTGGTCTGATTCATGATATAGATAATAACAATCAATACAAAAGCAGCATATACATTTGCATCTAGCTCCAAGCCAGCTTTTATCAGAATTATTGTTAAAGCCATAGAACGAAGAGCTGATGACCATGCTGAATCAATTGCACTCACAACATTGATTACAGGAATGTTCCGCAAAGCAAATCCAGCAAGTAACATTCCTGAAAAGTGTGATAGGTATATTAGATACCAATAAACATAACAACAATCAAAAGCTCTATGTTTGCTGCAAGCTTTTGAGGAATCTACTGACTGGGTTCTGCTTTCATGAGTTCATGATGATTCAGACTTACGTTGCACACATCTGTTTTCAAGTAATTTCTTTCCATATAGGGACCAAAGTTGATAGTACCAGCAAAATTTTTAAATAGGAAAACGTGTATGATCCCTGCTTTCATATGTATCACATGTAGTGAGAATATTATATAATTGTGTGTTCAATAAAAGGTTTTCACTGTTTTCTCCTCTTGACTGTTTTAACATCATGTTTAGCTTGTTTCATTAGGTGGTGGAAAAAATATGAACACCATCCAAAAACACTTGGCACCAAAGGTCTTCCAGTTACAAAATCATCTAGCACTGAAAGTGTCAATTAACACTGGCATTATTTTAACATCCCTGTGTTCTTCAAATGGAATTACATCTTCATTGTGTTGTTTATTCAACAAAGTTTGGTATGAGACTGAAGCCTTAAAATGCTTTGCTTGTCCAAAGAGTTGACTTCATAATACATTTATTACTAATAAGGATTGCTGAAACAAAAATGCAGAACAATTTAAATGTAACTGTGGATTGTCTCAGCTGGTGATCATCAACAAGCCTACTAAACAGAGTCATATAAAACAAAGCAATTCAGTTTTGTCTTGGCAAGTTAACCTTAAAAAAACAATCATGCCCAGCATACACTGATAACAGTGTAAAAACCTTAACTGAAAACTTAGTTTCGTCCTAGCTAAGCAGCTTCAAAACCATTGAATTGATACAAAGACCACCAAAACTGCCACATATCCCCATTACTTTTTCTTGTTTTGTGTACAAAAACTGATAGTAAAAAGCAGAACATGAAATAATTTTACTGCTTCAATTATTTTCAAAAAATTTCTACATGTTTATGGTCTTGAAAACTGAGAATTTGGAATTCATCTTGTCAGTACAAAAATGCAATAATTCATCATATTTTATGCTACAATTATATTTTTTCAAAAGCATTAATGTCATTTGTTTGTTTTTTTCTTACGAACCTTGTCATGATAAGTAGAGAATTTTGCTTTGTGAATGATAAAACACTGATTTTCCAGCTACTCACCAGCAACAAAGCTGTAAATAATCATCAAAATGCTTGATTAGCTCAAAACTATCATCACTGTGAAACAACATTTTTGTTACCTTTAAAGATCACTTTTCATGAAAAGCTAAAATAAGGTAAGAAAAACGTGATTTATTTAATTGTCAGAACAAAAATATAGCCCAACTAAAATATGTTGGTATTTATTACCACAAACAATAATAAGCAATTTTTCCAAGCATTAAACAACAAAATGATAATATTTCATTTTGCTATGTTAACACAAGGACTGATGATACAAAAATAAATTAAGTTGGATATCTCCATCAATACATGGGATTTCATCTAAATTAGCACACCAAATTTCACTTTTAAAAACATACGTGAAAGTGTCAAAACCATTCAAATGAAAATGAACAAGCAAGTAATTATGTCATATTACCTAGTAGTGGTGGCAAAGGTGGTAATTTTGGCACTGAAATGACATGGATTAACTGTCCAGCTATAACACATACATCAATAAGAACTATAACTCCAAAGGTATTTCCACCAGGAAGACAGTCACTGCCAACAATTGACCAGGGAACTGCCCATGACAAAACAAGAAGACACCCTGCAAGAATTAAAGCATGTAAAACTCATTCTTACCCATTAGCAAAGAGATTAAAAATATTAAACTCAATGTTTGAAAGTACAGGATGTTTAACAAAAATTGAACATCTTTCATCAAAAACTTGTGCAGCACTGTACCTTGTTTATTAAAACATTTGCACTAAGTCTTTTGCTTTACTTGTTTAGCCATTGTACTCACTAAAATCCATTCTTATAATTCTTTGTTTAGATCATAATCTATACATTGCATGTAAAAACAAATACTTTCAGACATAGCAAAAACCTAACAGTTTGTAATTTAAAAATTATCGATGATGCATGAACATAAAAACGAAAAAAATTTGAGTGTAACTTTTTGTGTGAAAATGGGATGTGCACAGGAAAGAGTAACAAAAAAATAAAAATACATGGAGAACAACAACTTACATCATTCAAATTACTAAAACCAGCAAAAAATTCAGCATTATATTCTTCATAAAATGAAATGTTACTAAAATACGTAATTATGTATATTTTTCATTTCGTAAGTTCCCATTTAAAGGCATAGATGGTAAAAGACTTAATGGAGTCTAGTATTGAAGACCACACTTTTGGGCCAACAAACGTACGGGAACATTTTCCATCAATGGAAAAATGCAGCAGCAGCGTTTTGTTCCATTAAGGGAAAATGTAAAAATTACACTCCATAATTTTTTTTTTGTTTTTCTGTTTGTGCCTCACCAATAATTTTTAAATTTTGATATAGTGTTTAACAGATTTTGACCACACCAAATTTTTTTAATTAACTAGACCAGGGGTCTCAAATTCAAATTGCTCTGTGGGCCACATGAGGACTTACAAGGTAACCCCCGGGCCGCATTATGATGCTGACACAAAAATAGCGGTACGTAAACTTAATTTTACATATTATTTATTGCGAAAGGTATCATAAATTATAGGAAAATCATTTATAGCCGTTTCTACATTCGTATTAATCAGTTCTAGCCGTCTAAGGAACTTTTTCACTCGCTAGCTATGTGAACAGCTTTTAAACACCGGTGCATAAACTAACACAAATGTTATTCATTTCATGCATTTTCATGCCCGATTTTCCTCTTGGGAGGGTTGCGGAGGCAACATCCATAGGAGAACTTGGAATACCTTGCATTCAACAGCAATTTCAGATAGTTCTGCTTGCTCCACACCAAGACGGGATCAAGCAAGGTCGGAGATGCAGTTACTCCACCTAGGCCTTGGATGACATCTGGGTGCTTTCCCATGGGTTTAGCCAGCAGGGCTTGCCTCACCAGCCTTCCGTTGGGCATTCTGGATACATGGCTGAACTAACATAGTTGTGTTCTCTCAATAAGGAAAAGTGGTTCTACATTCAGGGCACTGCGAATTTCACAGCTGCGCACTTTGTTGCAAAGTGTCACACCAGGGGCGTAACGAGGGGGACATAATGCCCCGGATGCCGAATCACTGGGGGACGCTGAAAAGTCGCAACAATGTCACAAGTTCTTTTTCAATTTAGGACATTTAATCCTAAAATAGCTTAGGTTCAAATATGGAGGCGCCTAACTTGTTTCTTGCACCGGGCGCAATCTAACCTTGGTATGCCCTTTTGTCACACCATGGACTCTTCGCAAAAATCCTTTGTTTGGTGCTTGTGCCTGAGTTAAATTCTTTCGGTCATTAACCAAGATTCATGAGCATAGGTAAGGATCAGAAGAAAGATCTATTTGAAAACTGACAGTTTTGCGGTGTTTGAAAGCTCCCATTTTGTGGCCACAGAGTGATAAAGCTCACGCACAACTGCGATAGCTTTACCAAGCCGTGTATCAATCTTGTGGCGCTCCTCCTTCCGTCACACGTAAATACCACCCCTAGGTACTTGAACGCCACCACCTGCTGCAGTGTATCACTGCTCACATGCGGAATACACTGCCTTGGGTTTGCAGAGAGGCGTACAATAGTACCTCGATATATTTTGGGCTAATTTTCATTCCGGCTCGGTCTCACGCAGCAGAAAACCAATCGAGTGCATGCTGAAGACTGTTGAGAAGATGCTAGCAGTACCAAATTGCCTGCAAAAAGCAAACGGTTGGTCCTGCACCTCCTGACTGTGACACCCTCATTGACTCGGCTGTGACTGTCGATCCAATTCATGTAGACTAGTGGTTCTCAACTCCGGTTCTGAGGGCTGCATTCGGCTCGCAGGTACCCTTTGTGCGGCCATCAGCAGTCTTTCAATAAAACGTCTAATAGTTTGTGTAATAGACTTCATTCTGTTGTAAAACAAAACGTGTAAATTGAACTGTGTTAAAAATTTAGTGAGCCTCTCGAACAAAATTGTAGTTCTGAATTTGGCTCCCTTCAGCGAGAAGGTTGAGAGCCACTGATGTTAACTATGAAAAGGAGCGGTGACAGGACACTCCTTTGTCGGACTCCAACACCAACAGTGAACGGTCGTAATTTAACTCTCCTGACATGGATACAAACTTAATGAGCAAGAATACAGTGACTTGACAGCCAGTAACAGGCCGCCATCAACACCGTACTCACACATCACTCCCCGAAGCTTTCCACAAGGAATCCGGTTGTATGTTTTCTCGAGTCCGACAAAGCATGTGAAGACATCTTCAGCATACTCCCAAGGTTTCTCAAAATTTTGCTGGAGAGTGAAATGTTGTCTGTATTGCTACGGGCGGGACGAAAACCGCACTGGGTATCATTCAGGTTTGATTCAATTATTTCACAGCATCTTTTTTCAAGGCACTTGACAACATAAATGTTAATTATTTGAAAATTCCCAAAAAGCATTGTGGACCGCACAAAAGGGCCTTGCAGGCAAAATGCAGCCCACGGGCTGTATGTTTGAGACCCTGAACTAGACCTACTCTTATGTGTACGTAGGCATGCTGTCTTCATCTGACATTTTCCTCACCATGTTTTGTGTCTTTTCTAGCTATTGCTTTTCAACACTTGTCATTAAATAATAAACATGGTTGGTTGACTAGATGACTACCATGGTTCTTCACCAATCCTATATGACAGAGGTGGCTAAATTGTAGCTCATGAGTCGCATGCGGCTCCTTGAACTTTTGCATGCAGCTCTTTGAGCTTTCTGAAAAATCATATATATTTGTTTTTATCTTTCATTTCTATTGCAAAGTGTAAAAATTTGTAAAATGGTGCTGTGGTAGCTAGAGTGTGGTACAGTAGTAACTTTTGCAAGTCATTCCAATAATGATGCCACAAAACAGTAGATTTCAAAGAAATTCGTGCTTTTAGAATTTGTGTTGCAGCTCTTTGTAACTTGGTTTTACGATATGCGGCTCAAACACAGAGCAGGTTTGGCTACCCCTACTATATGACACAGTGACCATCTTTGTTTACATTGATCAGTTCTTTCACCATTGTGTTTCTATTTATTCAAATTTCCACTGACAATCTTTTCATTAGCTGAGTCATATGAAACAATAAATCAATCGATCAATCAGATTGGGAAACTATGATACATTACTCCAAATGGGGTAAAGTTGAAAATGTTTTGGGTAAATGTTGTCCTAAGCTAGTGGTTCTCAAACTTTCATAAGCTGTGGCCTCCTTCAAAGTTTAACTGGAAAATACTTAATATATCGTGACACTTTGGTTATGCAATATCACAGCAAAGCTACTTAGTGAAGGTCTCTGCTCGTGGCCCCCAGAGAACCACTCCATGCCCCCAATGGAGGTTGAAGGCCCCGTTTGAGAAACCCTGTCCTAAGCCTTCTATAAGTTCCTTGTAACCATATAGCTAGTTGATCTGCTTTTCTTATTTGATATATTCTGCTTCAGTTCTTGTTACTTAAGATAATTTTTGGGTGGGATCTGATGAAGTTCCACAACCACTGGTGTAAATTTTAAAAAAATCATTTTTATATTAAACTTCTGGTCATGTTATATCATAAAGAAGTTCATTACGATTTTATAATGTTATTTATCAAGGGCAGTCATGCTTGGTGCAGTTGCTTTGAATTGAGAAAGTTGCAAACAGATATTTGCAAAGATTTTACACTGTTGATAAAACTTTGTATGAGGTAAAGAAAAAAAATCCTGATGGGAAAATTGTGAGCATGAGTCTCTCAACAGTCTCTTTCATCAAATTTATTGATTGTACCATATACGTTGTTTAAAGCCATCATAGGATGTTTTAGCAACATTAGTCCTGTATTTAACACTGATTAAACCAGTTGTCAATATGCTTGTTTGCTAGAACAATGTACTTGGCCACATAAGCCTTGTGTAACTAGGTCATTTACAAATTTATTAATACCAGTATATATCAGCATCTATAGCAGGGGTGATGAACCTATTTGCTATCGCGGGCCACTTTGTCAGTTACTGCTGAGTAAGCGGGCTGCACAACTTTTTAGTCATACTATGAAACCTGTTAAAAACGAAAAAGCTTGTTCATCAACAGAAACAAACAGCAAAGAAAGTTCAAGACTGCTGGTCTCACCTGAATGCTTCGCGGGCCGCACGAAATTCTTTTGCGGGCTGCATGCGGCCCGCGGGCCTCATGTTCGTCACCCCTGATCTATAGTAAAGCATTCCTTCAACATACTAGTTTGGTTGATTTAAATTGTATGTCACATATGCCTTTGATAAAATCCATAACACTGGTGAGATGACACATGCTCTTCTAATCTGCCAACTAAAATTTCTGGTATGGACAGTTTGGAGATGTCGTTTTAACGATAAATCAGTTAATATGACATGACACTTTTGATGAGAGTGTTTTTATGTATTTCTTTGAAAAGTTGGGTTGTATGTTTAGGGTTAGATCAGCTATGTGCCACCAAAATTCCTTACTGAGCCAAAAGTTATGTCAATCTTGAACCAAGGCCACACACTGAATGACCTACTTTGAACTGAATAAACTAAATTTAGTTTCTGCTGATGTACTGAAAGCATTCCAATCCAAAGTGCAATGGTAACAACTATTTGGCACCTTTAACCACTCTGTAAGTGTGATTTCATAGGCATGTATAGTGCCAATGGAACAGGGGTATATATCAGAAAACTAGTAGAAAATTTTGCACCAAGGCGTCAATGGACTGGACATGTAGCTACCTGTACTTATGCATGTAATACCGTGGCATTGAGGATCACCTGCATCAAAAATGTTCAATTTAGGATTATCAAAAACAGGACAGGTTGTCAGCACATGGGTTGCTGATACCCAGCGAAAACCTAAACTAGGCTACATGAAACCTTTGACTGGGCCGCATGCAGCCCGCAGGTTGGACATAGCTGGTTTAGGGTTTATGTTTAGAGTAAGCAAACGTCTTTTATAGTCTAACCTTCGAAATATTTTGAAACACCCTTTTTTCGTATAAAACATTTGTGACTATCATCTCCGAAACATCCTGTGACTGAACTATCTCAGACTGAAAATTTCAACCATATTGGATACTTATTTGCATTGCATTTTTGACAAACAACTACCTGAAAATAAATATGAATCAATCAACTTGGAAAACTAAGCCCACAGGAAACTTGAGGTTAATTTTTGGCTTACTGTTCAATATACTGGTCACAAAAGCATTTTCATACCGTATGTTAAACTGGTTGTAATCCACTGTTTGCAAGTTTTATCTCTGCAATCTTCTAATCGCTTTGTACAAACAGCGTATCCACTTTTTTTATTAGACATATTATCTAGACTGCTTCTAAGAGACAACTGTACATGGTATTCTTCACAAATTGTTAATGAACAGAAAAGCATGTAAAAACAAGAAAAACATTAAGGACTACAAACTAGTTAAGCATTGAGTAAAGTTCTGTAAACTCATAACCTTATAGGGATAGAGTTTAATTAGTGTTCATCTGGTCAATCCAATGAACTAAAATCTGAAGTTCATAGAGAATGCCACCTGTAGATTTTCATATGCTCAACATATGAGCATATTTGTAGAACCAACCAGCAGGTTAACAACAAAGCTTGTGCTCAACTGTTGTCAACCTAAAAAATGACTCTTTTGTCTGTTGACAGCAGCCTTTCATCAAGGGAAATGGCATGCAACAGGTAGATATAATTACCATGGCACAAAAATAATGACATTCAAACAAGGCTACGAAGATAACAAAAAATAAGGTGTGCAACAAATGAGGGTGAGAGCAATAGAATTACTAATTCAGCCCAACTAAAAATGTAGTAAAAGTCAGGGTCCCCATGCATTTTCAAAGATCATTTTCCATACTTTTTCAATACGTTTTCAATATTAAATGAAAAAGTTCAATGCCATCACTTATCTTCATTTTTCCAAAATTTTATTCATGAAAAACAATTTTGCAAATTGCAATGCCGCTACAAAAAACATCAGCTACTTTGCCTTAAGTAAAACTGTGGTAACCTAGGAAGAACAAAATGGAATAAACAAATGGCTGAATGCCTCATCAATCTCAAAGGAAGTATGCAAGTTGGCTAACCTAGAGCTGTGGTTACAAGCATTTTGTGACAAAACTGAAATAACGTTTTCAACAAATATCTGCTATCCAGACTGAACAGTTCCTTCCTCAAAAGTATTGTATAGCTTGTGGAAGCCGCATGATTCCACATTTACCAGATCTGTCATATTGTTTCTTCTATTTTTTTCGAACTTACAAAACGTCGAAATGACATTGGGGTAATCAATTGATAGTTAAACAATGTTTTTGTATCCTACTGTCTTCTACATTTCAATGAGCACAATCATACATTGGTTGCACTGGCATATCCCGTAATTTTGAGATTTTAAACAACTTCATTCATTTATCTACACAATTACGGAAATCTATTTGATATTTTGAAGATACTTGCATAAATTTTATCAAATAGTAAAACATAATTGTTGAGACTGACCATTACAACAACCAGTGATCTTTCAATGAATAGGGCTACATTACAAATATATGGGTTTTGCTTCACTACATGACAGCTTCTCAGTTGTTTTATCCTGGTGAAACATCTTGCCACGACTTAATGGAATATGCACTACATGCTAACTTTACAATCCCCACCATAATTCTGCTGTCAACACATCATCATCAGTAACAAGTGAATCAAAAGCACCACTGCTAACAATAGTATTTCTTGAATCACCTAGTGAAGGTGCAGTGTAAAGAATGGGTATCTGTCAATGTGGATATAGTTAATGGTGTGCGATGACATAACCAGAGTGCAAAAAACTTGTTACACATCAACTAAGTTAAAATAATATAATGTTTTATTGCAGACACATGGTCTCATAGTCACAGTCAAGCAACGTAGGAGCAAAAGAAAAATGGTTGCCCATTATACATTACAGAATAGGTGTTTGCACACAACCACACGGGCAGGAACAAAATATTTTAACAGCACCTCAACTGTAGTGTCATACACCCATCATAATACAAGGGATCCACTAGTGTGAGAGAAATGAAAGCATTCTAGCATCAAAACTTTGAGGTAAAGAGCTAACTGATAAAAAGAAGTGAAAGATAATTCAGATGGGGGTGCACACTGGCACACAAGGCATGCAAACTGCTCCGATCAAGGTTTCAAATGCTTTGCAATGCATATATCATGAGATCACCAGCTAAATAATTTTCCTAAATTTTGAAGCTGTCAATTAATTTTTTTGAATTTTAAAGCAGCACACGGAAGGATTGTCGTCCTATAAAAATATATATATATATATTTTTTGGAAGGGCTGCACATTGGAATGGAAGGAAGTACAATGGAAAAAATATTTTGTCATTGCAATTTAATATCAGCTTCCTCAAACATGTAATGCTTACAAGTTGCACTATTTCAGATTTTTCTTTTTTTCGCAACTGTTGAAACCTATTTTGAGGTCCTACAGTAAGGTATTAGCAAGAATAGAATAGCCTTGGTGTGGGAGCGATGGTGGATGAAATGACACTTGGGCTAACAAGAAATATTATTTTTGCTACCGTTGTGGGGTCATTGCTCCTGTAAAATATTGTTTTTCGCAACTCCGGTTACATCATTTTATATCTGCAACCAAGATCTGCTACAGACGGATATTCATCTTTTACAGGGCACCCTAGTGAAGACCACTGATTCTTGCTTTTTGTCTTGATCTCTAGCTTTCTACACACAATGTTTTATACCACTGCCACAATCTTGTGTCTAAAGAATCGTAACCGGTTTTCACTTTGGACATACTAAACAAATGAAGCAAGTGAAATTATTGACCTGTGCGTCATATGTGACCAATTCTTGTACATCAGTTGCTTCTTAGAGTAAAGGATCAAAGTGGCGATTAATTTTTTTCTAACCTGAAGTCCTAACCATAAATCCAAACCCTTAACCTTAAAACATAACCCTAAACCCTAACCTTAAACATTAACACTAGTAAACCCTAAACCTTAACCCTAATTAAATCTAAACGGGTGTCTGGTTTTTGAAAGTTCTTAAGAAAATACATCAAAACGCTCCTAAAAAAGATTGAAAAAGATTGTGAAAACAAAAGTCAGAATAGCAAAAGTGTCTTTTGTACTATCAAAATCAAAACAACCAATGTAAAATCCAAACCAACAACCCCACACACAGCAGAAATAGGCACTTCCCACTCAACCATGTTCATGGTGGTGGAAATGTCTTGATCTCAGTCATATGTGGCACAAAACCACATACAGTTTTTGAAGCCAGAGTGGTTTTTTAGTCCTTTGAAAGCAAGAAGTAGATATGGTCGCTTTGACACCACTTTCTAAATATCAGGGTTCCCACTCATTTCAAAAAATCATTTTCCACACTTTTTCAACACCTTTTCAATACTAAATTAAAAAAATTCAATACTATTACTTGTCTTCACTTTTTGAAATTCTTAATCATAAAACTCAATTTCACTGGAAATTCTGCTTAAACACTTGAGATTGCTTTTCCATTTAGAATTTCCATACTATTTCAGTACCTAATGTACATTTTCATTGGCAAAATTCAATACTTTTTCAAGGTCATGAAAACCAATTTTCAATTCAATACTTTCAATACCACGTTGGAACCCTGTAATATGTTCCCGATCACAAGCATTCAAATGAATATTGTAGAGTGCACCAACCACAAACTCAGCATCAGGATGTTCTTGTTAATCCAAAGAATATGAAATGCACTGAGCAAATGAAATAGTTTTTTTCTTTTTCTAGCCAACTACACTTACATTATCAAAGATCACCAAAGAGTTCAAAGCAAATTGTTGTAGCCAAAACAACTGCTTACACCAGGGGTATGCAACCATGCAGCACTGGCGGGCCAAATTAATGCACATAACCAGTTTGGTCCATGGGCCACAGCTACATGGCATTTGTCAAGCTCTACAGGTGTGGGGAACCTATTTACTATCACGGGTCACACAAATTATGGATTATCACTGGCGGGCCGCAAATAATAATTAATTATATATTAAAATTCTACCTTTATCATACTACGAGGGATAGAGGCTTCTTATGGCATACTATCTTAGGGGATAGAGGCTTCTGGCTTACTGTCTAAGTACCTGCTTATCATGGAGCTTCGTTTTGACGCGATCTTGTACTCTAAATTAGGTAACAAAAATTCTGATGTGGGCCAATGTTCACGTTGGCCGCAGGTTCCCCACCCCTGCTCTACAGGTTGGAAAACTTTCTGGTCACCCATGAAAAATTGGCAATACCCTCTAAAAACCGCAATGAATGTTTGCTGGACCTTTTCAGGACCACAAAAGTTTATTTTCTGGGCTACTTTTGACCCATGGGCCAAGGGTTGCACATCCCTGGATTACATAAATGCCAACCAAAATTGGTGGGACTACCTTGCACCTACTCCTAGCGTCAGTTCACCAGAGACAGATTATATCACCAAAATTTTACTTATAAATTAGCTATTTCTTAATACCTACATTAAAAATTTTCTAATTCTAACAACACTTTACAAAAACCACTGTCTATCATCCAATCATTCACTTTCCGTTTTCATTTGACATAACCCAAGTTACATGCCCCGACTCAAACCCATGTTTCAGCTCAATATGCAGATGAGAGCGCCAGTAAACAGATGGTACAAAGGACGTAAAAACCATAAAAAATTGATGATCTTCCTTGATAAGAGAAGTGAAATGTCAAGATTATTTGTTTCCAGCTTTTTTAAAGTAAAAACTATAATAATTACTTATCTCATTCACTAAAATTGACGGCTTGGTGGTGTCTTATTAGTAGATACAGTAGTATACTACTCACATAGATCTGTATGACGTCACACAAGCACCAAATCTTCGTCTACTTTCTAGTGCCAAACGTGCACGTGGACTGTCTCTTATAAATCTTTTAAAAATGAGGAAAGGAAAAGGCACATTCATAAAAGTTGGCAAGAAGATATTAGAAGATAATTGCAGGAGCAAGCATGCAATAATCCAGAGCTCTGAAAGCTAGTTTGAGAATTTTTTTTTCCTTTTCTAGTTTTTCCCTAAAAAGTGTTTGTTTATTGAATTACCGCATACTAGGCCAATCCACATACTTAACTACTACTACACAGTAGTACTAGTGGTCTGACCCTACTGCTCCATGTCAGTCGCAGACTTGGACACAAACCTGGCTTAATCATCTCTTGTTAAGAGATTAGAGAGTCTTAATATACCAAGCTAACAGGGTTTTTACAATTCCTTCTGTTCACCGCGAATCACCATATTCCGTCCTTTCCAAAAAAAAGGTTAGGCCTATACAGTCTGAGTAAACTTCTGTAGCACATTCATTTTCAGATACTGCATATTACCAATTGCCATAAGTAATCTGGTTGGTTTGTTATAAATAGGTTTCTAGTTTCGGGAACCCCCAAAAGAAGAACTGCAATAAAGAAAAAGCTACAGCTACCAGAGATGAGCGGACTGTGAATTTTTTCAGTCCGAGTCCAGTCCTGATCCGATAAAATTGAATCCGATCCAGTCTTGATCCGCAAAATTTTTGAAAATCATCAGTCCGATCCAGTCCTGATCCGCCAATGTAAAATCATGTATTTTTATTTCGCCTCATGAGGCAAAAGAACTACTCGAGCTATTTTGCCTTTCGCCAATTACGATTGGTTCAATGCAAAATACTGCCAGCAGTGCCTTTGCCTCATGAGGCAAAATAGACACAGCCTTTCGGCATTCCCAAAATTTAACAAAAAAGTGTCTATTAGGCATCAGAGGCAAAAGCACTGCTGGAGTTATTTTGCCGTTAGGAGAGTCCAATTGCTTGGATCGGTCAAGTGACAAGGACGATGCACTTGGATCAGCATAAGGTCCTTGTTACATGACCTAAAACCTCAACCTAAAACCAAAACTTTAACCTAAACCCAAAATTCAAACATAAACCCAAAATCTAAACCTAAAAGTTGAACTTAAAACTTAAACCCTAAACCTAAAGGTAAACCCAAAACCGACACTTCAAATTACACCCTAAACTTTTTGGAAAAGTATATTCAAAGCACTCCTATTAAAGGTATAACCTCTACAAGCTAAGCCAAAGGAAATGGTGAGAGCAGAACCAAAGAACAATCGCACAGCAGGCATAGACACTAACTACTCAACTATGTTCACGTTGCTACTAAAACTCAACGTTATGTGTGAACAACGGTGGAAACAGCTCGAATTGCAAAATAGTCCCAGCAGAGTTTTTGCATTTGATGGCAAAATATACACTACCATTTAGCAAACCTGTGAAATCAGATCAAAACTAAAATTTTTGATATTTTCAGAATAATCACATTAAAACAACAAAAATTTTCTCAGTCCGATCCAGTCCTGTTCGCCAATTTTGAAGAAAATTGCAGTCCCATCCGGCGTAAAATTGGCTTCAGTCCTGATCCAGCCCTGATCCGTGCTCATCTCTGACATAATTTTTCAGTCCAAGTCCAGTCCTGATCCAAAAAAATGAATCCGATCCAGTCCTGGTCCACCAAATTTTTGAAAATCACCACTCCGATCCAGTTCTGATCTGCCCATGTAAAACCATGTGTTTTTGTTTAGCCTCAGAGGTGGGCAACCGCTACTTTGAAAATAGCGGCGCTACCCCTCTCGCTATTTGCTGAATGTATTAGCGGCGCTACTCCTCCCGCTACTGCACAAAAATAGTAGTGAGCTATCGCTACCGCTATTTGCTACCGCTATTCGCTACCGCTATTCGCTACCGCTATTCGCTGCCGCTATTTGCTACCGCTATTCGCTACCGCTATTCGCTACCGCTATTCGCTACCGCTATTCGCTACCGCTATTCGCTACCGCTATTCGCTACCGCTGTTCGCTACCGCTGTTCGCTACCGCTGTTCGCTACCGCTGTTCGCTACCGCTGTTCGCTACCGCTATTCGCTACCGCTATTCGCTACCGCTATTCGCTACCGCTATTCGCTACCGCTCGTTTTGCTGCACTTAAAAAAAGTTCTGGTCTTGTTTTACAGATGTAGGGTCAGTTTTGAAAAACATAACCTTGAAATGTTTTTTTGTAAAAAGTTGTTAAAGAAAACATGTGATCTGAAAAAAATAGTCATTGAACAATTATGATACAGTAAAAATCATTTTTCAGTGCAGGCAAATACAAATGAAACACAGACTGCAGAAAAGCCCACAGTGCATTTAGCTTGTGAGTCGATTGTTGTAGGCTAGCAATCGCCTTTATCAATGCAAGTTTCGTGCTGTGTGTACAGTACTCAAGAGAATGGTCAAGCAATAAAAGATAAAATCTGTTTGTCACAGAGTTTAATGCGTGTGTAAATGGAAATAGGCCCGCAACCAGGGTGGGGGACAAAGCGGGCAATCAAAGTCTCCCACGAAATTTTTATGCATTATTTTAGATTTTCATAAAAATGTTATGTTGTACTATGTTTCATGTGAAACCCCTGAACAAATTACCGACTACTTGTATTTTAAACTGAGGTCCATTGTTTCTGCATAGTTCAATTTATTCGCGATTGTAGTTTTATGCAGAACGTAGTTTATATAGCCTGCGTGCAAAGAATGGTTATTTAGATATTCGAGAGCGAATTGACCAACCACCGCTCCCTTAACATTCCAATTTTTTAAAGTGCAGCCCAAGTGTTTAATGCTTTAGTTTCAAAGGTTTGCAATGCGCATTAAGCAGCCGGCATCAACTCTAAAAACATAAACCTAACATCAACAATTGAAAGCTCTCGATTTACTGTAAAAGCTTTCGAGGAATCTGCCGACGAGTCTGCTTTTATGTTTTTGCGATAATTTAAACTTGCACATATCTGTAGGCCTATTCAAGTTACGGGTCCCCACACAGGTGACAAGCAAAAGAATTAGTCAACCTAATTATTTTTATAGGACATCGATTTCACGTACCATATGCATCCACAGTGCTGAAATCTTATTCATATAAAATATCCTATCATAAATTAATTTTATTCCTTTATGAACTTAAGTTCCTTGTCAGTACATTCAATGCCCATACGTACTTTTTCGCAATACGGTAGAACTCGTCTAATTCGTCATCGTTTAATTCGTCAATTCGCTTAATTGGTCACTTTTTCATTGGTCCCGTCAGAATCCCTATATTTTGTGAACATGTCTGTTCGCCTAATTCGTCAATTCGTCACGTCTTTCTATCCCTGAGAAGCGTTATGTTCGTCTAGTTCGTCATTTGCAGTTTCACTTTAGATGTCTAAGCAGCTAGTACGTTTGGGAATTCAAACAAATTAAGGAGTTTTATCTGAGAATTGCTGCGTCTCGAAATTTGTTTATTGAGTTTATACACGAGGTGCGAAGCGTGACCCGACTCCGAGGGCCGGATTAACCATTGGGCAAACCGGGCAAATATCTGGGGCCTCGCACTTTTGGGGCGAGGGCCTCGTGCTTGAATATTAAAACACTCCTTGCGCTTGGATATTAAAACACTCCTTTGCTGGTTTTTCATATTTTTAGGCTGTTCACCAAGCGCCAAAATTTTAGAGCTTTTTGATATCTGCGTTTGGTATATAGGTTAGGGAAACTGATAATTTTGGCATTTATTGTTTTTGAGTGACTTAAAAGAATTGAACCAAACAGCACCGCACTTTATGACCCAAGAATGAGATCGAACTCAGTGCATCCCATGGACGTCCGCAGAAATTTTTCCAGGGTGGGGCTTTACTCTTTCTACCGCGTTAGTCTGTGCTGGTTGAACCTCAATTCTTAATCGTTTGTCTGAAATGTTTTCTACACTTCGGCTATCAGAAATGCTTTTCTTTTTATAAACTACCTAATATCCATTTTTTCAAGCACTTTCTACAAATAAGTCATAATTTAAGAATAATTGAGGTCCACAACAATGTGAGTGGTGAAAAGACACTCTCACAAAACTGTTTCAAGCAATGCGAAGTAGAAATATATGTTGACAAGATTATTGGGCAACTTTCTAAAGTTAGAACACCACGCAGGCTTAAAAACTGAGCAGCTGAATTACGAAAACTCGCGGCAGCAAATATAACTTTGCACTCAGTGTTCACTAAGTCAGAACTAAACCTTAACGATAAAGGCATGTTCCCACACGCAGATATGAGCAGATTCCATTTTGTGGGATTTTAGATCCCGCTACAGTTCAAGATTGCACACAATTTCATCATTGCATGTTTGAACAAATTAAGTTAGTTAAACACATACGATCCGTCGTACATGATCACCCCAATTGTCTCTGAAGTGTAGGCTGCCAAATCGTATCAGTTTTGACGTTTTTGACCGGTGTTTTGCAAAGTTGAAACGAGGGTATGTGAAACGCTACTCAGGGGCCTCCCGGCCATGACTTTACCCGGGGCTTCGCGCTCATTCAATCCGGCCCTACCGACTCCCCATTTGAGAGAACACGGAGAAGTTTATTAAAGATTTGAAAGGTACTTGATTAAATGGAAGAGTCCAGATTGAGCAGAGGAATTAATTGTTGTAGTCAACCATAACGCTATAAACTTGTATTTTACTGCAAATAAGAGCCCTATGTATGTGTACGTGTTACTATGATAAGCATACGAGCTTCTATGATAGAGTTTTCACCTGTTTGCATAATTCGTCATTTCGCCTAATTCGTCACTTTTTTCTAATCCCCTTGAGGTGACGTATTAGGCAAATTCTACTGTATCTGAAAAACTTTCGCATGAAAATATGCAAAAACTTCTAAGAACCACACAGAATTTATTTAACAAATGAGGAAAATCAAAGTCAAGCTGTCAGAAAGCAGTTCTTTTTCGAAGTTGTAGCATCCAAAGTTTGGTGTTACATTCGGACAACGATCACATGGAAAAACCGACATCATGTGATTTTCGGCTTAGCATATGGAGGTGAATAAACATTTTAGCAAGATCGTGATGATAAAAGAAATCAAGCACGTGACGTTGTGTGGCTGTGTCAGGTAAGAATGTTAATTAAAGAAAATTATTTTCTTGTTTAGCCCAGACGATGGCCACTTGCAAAAAAGTGGCATCGTGTAATTTTTACCTAAACACATGGAGGCAAACAAAATTTCAGCGAGATTGCAATGATAAAAAAGCCCAACTACCTGACGTTTAGTAGGGCTATGTCAGGTTTAAACGTAGATGAACCAAAACTTTCGTCAATGTTAACTTTGCGCGTAGAGTTAAAAGAACGAAAATGTGAGATTCATTGGTTTAAATTATGTTCAAGCAAACTCACGATAACAACTTTAACGCAAAGTGATTTATCCATCTCAAAGGGAGCACTTTCCTGTAGTGCCCCAGAACGTTTGGTTTTCAAAACCGGGCGGTAGGAGATTGAGCGGACGCGCTGCAGCATGCTCGGAAACCTAAACCCTAAAGTGACTCGGAAATGGCGATTTGGCAACGTCCACAGATTATGCGAACTTTTTCAGCAGTTATCACTGATGTTGAAAACTAAAAAATTACTGGGAAGCAATAAACATAGCGATTGTACGCACAACGCGAGTTTTACAGCAGAAAAAGTTTTGGTGTTTGGCAAAGTAGCCTTATTTGATTTTTGCTGAACAGCAGAACTTTGAATGAGTAGCAGAAAAAAAATGCATTTTCGGCTCCTCTTTTAGTGAAAGTATAAAATTCTTCAACGAAAATAGTTTCACACAGGAGACAGATTTTTTGGTGAGTTGGGAAAATTACTCGTTTGCGACAGGAGCACTAGGGAATATCTCAAATTAAGTCCGATGTCCAGCAGAATTCCTTTTACAACACAAAGTAACGCAGATGTTTCGAAATGTTTCAAGTGAAGAAAGAGGGGAGAAAACAAAATATATTGGTGAGTGATTTCAGGAAAATGTTTGCAAGACAAATATCAAAAGTACAACTTTATCGGCGAAGGTTCCAAGCAAAGTGCGCAAAAACTTGAAAGTTGGTGCAAAACGTTAAAATCGTGACAACTTCAACATTTGAATGTAAATTTGTTCTGCGCATTGGATTCATGGAAAAGACATACTGCTCGATGTCCAGTGTTGGTTTGATACACTGTAATTAAACATGACGAGATTGTTCGGTACAAAAAATGACCGCAATCATTTAGTAGGTTTGCTTACAAGCAGTGCAACCTGTGGAATATAAAGAAGCTTTGCTTTCTATGCGCGTTAATACTAAGCCGTAAAAAATTGCACTTTCAACTTGGTCGGTTTTGACGAGCGTTTTCCGAGGTTCTTAGGTATTTAACAGTTTCGTCGCAAGTAGGAGGGTAGCCCAGCGAGACCGTTGAATTGTAACATTGTATCAAAAACATTTCGATTTGGGCGAAACACGTAGCGCAACAACTGATTATGTTACTTGAAAAGCAACAGTGGATGTCTGTTATCGCACAGAATATGTTGCTCACGATTCACATCGCTTAGTAGACAAACTGGCGATTTTTATTCAACGTTGATGTGCATTCTTTGTTCAGCGGAAAGTTTGTTTTTTCACGGGTGCACATTTTTTGTTGCTGGGCTTGTGAACGTTGTAAGCATCAAACAAAATGCAAATGGTAGCCTAATGAAAACAGACAATGCTATTACAGTATTGAGGTGGAGTAATAACAATGTCATTCACGGTTCTCAAAGACGATATTTTTTTCATAAGACTAAAGTCGTCAGATTAGAAAAAGGGAATTATGTAGTTGTTGAGTTTAGTTAGCACAACCCGAGGCACGAAGCACAAAGTGATGACTCCTACGACCACTCTAAAAAATAGCGTTTCTCCAAATTAACTGCAACGTGAAAGAAACGCTGTGACGTCTGCAAGAAAAAGAAGTGCGATGTAACAGAAAAGCGACATTTCATTACAAAGGTAACTTACAAGAAGTTTTTCGTGCTGGTTTGAACGATATTAAATACGACTACGGATATTACAAACAGCATCTTTATCTACAGTATCACATAGCAACAACAGACATGAAAGCACTTGGCAAAAGCAAATGACACTTCAAGCAGTGGCGTACCTCGGGCTTACAGCGCCTGGGGACAAAATCAGTTTAAGCGCTCCCAGCCCGTTCGTGGCAGCATAAAATAAAAGAAACACGGCAATCTGATGCTTTACTTGAAATTATCTCATTCCAAGGACAAAGTTTCCTTGCTTTTGCTGCTGAAAATTTATCGATTATTTTGTCAAATAGCTGATAAGATTTAAATGTGTCACATGTTTTAACCTAGAAAATATCTAACGCCAGTGACTCTTTGTAGGAAGTTTTACCAGTAATTTTGCGAACTGAATTTCGATAATCATGTCGGTGGAGATGCTCAGTTTATAGGTGAAATTACATAAAACACAGGTAGCAGCCGAAGCAGCGCTAGGCAGGGGCGGAGCTAGGGAGGTGCCAGGGGGGGCCACTGCCCCCCCAAAATTTTGCCTGGCCCCCCCAGTGTCCCCCCAAAATTTTCCGCGTGACGTCATGCCACTGCATTGAAATTATTTAAAGCTATAAGATTGCAAAATTTATGAAAAAACACTTTTTTGATCAAGGTGATTTTTTGTAATATTGTTTAGCTTCGTTGTGAAGAAATTAATTCTCTGATCGCAAGTTGCACACGTGCATGCAAGTTGCTGAGATGTATGGCATAAGTTGCTATATCCTACGAGTAGCGTCAAAATTTCCACTTGCTCAGACGTTTCGAAACATGGTTAAGAAGGAGTA
>Ga0210059_1000897_pt1 | contig 42199 bp, 19 predicted proteins | sample Ectturendosymbi2_FD_188042 | JGI IMG/M metagenome (GOLD analysis project Ga0210059, IMG submission 188042) | Ecteinascidia turbinata endosymbiont from Florida, USA - Sample 2 (SPAdes) (version 2) | ecosystem: Host-associated > Tunicates > Ascidians > Unclassified | place: Key West, Florida... | reverse complement strand
GCAGTGTAAAGAGGGCAAATGAGTCCGGATCCAATGCAGATTCAACAAATTTCGGCATAGCCCGGATCCAGCGCATTCCAAGTCCAGTCCAATGCTCATCTCTGCTCTGCCACCCGCCAAAAATTTACGTTTTTGATTTGGAAACACGGCCCCAGGCGGCCGGGGCCGGCCCTCCGTTTAGCAGAGGTGTACGGGAGCCAGAGTGTCAAAGTGGACTCTGGCCGGAGTCTTAACGATTTTCGAAAATAGGCGTGGAGCCGGTGTCAAGCGAAATTTCTGACCTCTGCGAAATTTCTGACCTGTTGTTGTTTTACAGTTATTTTGCTTCTCAGAATAAAGAAATAACTTCTGGTAATTCACTTTTTGATGTGTGTTGTGTAAATTGAAACATTTTGGTTATGTCAGGTACCCACGACAAACTATAGCACGGGAATAAGCTGCACCATTGAAAATTTTCGGAGTTAGTCCTTGACCTCGATTATTTTTTTTCTCACCATAACCCGTACCTTAACCCGACATACTTAACTAAACACGAATTCCTAAGCCCTAATAATCAGTTTTATCAACGTATTTGGTATGCACAATATTACCCTGTGCATGCGTACATGGTGTAAAGTCAGAAATTTTGCTTGACTCCGGAGTTGATCTTTTTGAGGAAGGGCCGAAGGCGGCGTGGAGCTGGAGTCAGTTTTTGAATGAGTGGTTACTTTGTTTATTATTGATGATTATTGCAGATTGTTTTTTCCAAGGCATGTTATAACACAGCCTTCAAATTTGCAAAACTACTTCACAGGATGTCTTAAAATTTTAATCCAACTTTGATATAAGTAAGGTTGGGTTGGTGAGTTTCATGTGTGTAAAAATTTGGACAATTTCTTATTCATGGTGATACGTTAAAAATATGTTGGCCAATAAAATTTAGCTCTCATAAAAAATTTAGGTAGTGTCTCAACAACCAGCATTTCCAGTTTTCTGTTTCAAAGGACAAAAAGTACCGTATCTCGCATCCAGTTTTCTGCCAGATATAAAACTGAGTTGGAGAACATCTCACCAGTGGTGTGCAGGATCCGGATTTTGGTGTCTAATCCGGCCGCATATTAAGAATTTTTTGGATTTGGATTGAATTGGATATCGTTTTCACTTCAACCGGATCCGGAACCGGATTATCCAAATGAAAAAACTGTGACAGTGCCAAAAAACTGATATTGCATTATAGTTGTTTCAGGTATGATATGGCTTAATCATGCATTTTTGTGACTCAAATCACAAAATAACACGAAGCAGCAAGAGGAAATACAATAACATCAAAGAGCACTAATTCATTATATAGTGATGAAAAAAAAATAGGAAGTTTCCCGTTTCTCAGCTTAGTAATCGTGTTCTAACATATTGAATCACAAAAGGTTGGCGAAAGACCACCTAGGTCAAGTTCTCAGCCAACCCTACTGGTAGCACAAACCAAATTTTAATTGAAGATGTTTTGCAAGAAGTAATAAAAGTAAAAAAAAGCGTCAAGTCAAAGTCAGGTAAAATAGGAAAAATTGTCATATTTTGAAATCATATTAGCAACAGTTTTTTTTTCTAGTTTTTCTCCGTAAAATGCAATGTTGCCTGCCGCTCGGGATCCTAGCATTCAGACTGAGGACATCTCAATTTTCAAGCAACGTGCAGTTTGGCAATGTGTGAAGATGAGCATAATTCTATTGTATTATTATGTCGAAGGGCGTCGTTTTTCAGATGAAACAGATTCATTTTTGAAATATAATTATGAGTAGATCGTAGTAAAATCTTGGTGTTTAATCAGGCATTGCGAAAAAGTTTTTTTCAGCGTTGAACGAAGCACACCAGTTCTCTCTCAACAGTGTAGTTCACTAGTCTAACTCAAAGTGGCCTTTACCTAAAAACTAACTAATAGTGATAAGCATGGCGAATGTGTATTGACATTTTGACCATATTGTTATAGGTTCAAGTTCACCTAACTAGCAATGAAAACTTGTGAAGTGTTGGATTTGAAAAAGAGTTGCTGGGTTGTTTATTCTAAGCCTACAAGTGCTGGAAGTTCAGTTTGGAAAAAGTGTTGAAAAAGGGCTTTAGGTGAACGTGGTTTCATTGGACCTTTAATGGTTCTTGCGTTGTCACAGTTAAAATAATGTGCAATAGCGGTTGGCATTGCGTGGAGTCCAGCTGGTAGGTCAACACAAATTTAGGGTAGTTGTAGATTATCATTTGATTTAAACATTTGCATTGAGCATATGAGAATTGCGTACAACTATAACATCCTATTACGTTTAGAAAAAAATTGTGCACTTCTCGTCAAGATCAATCACAAGTTCATTGTGACGGTCCGTTGTAGCCAGGGCATTCATTGAATTCAAAACAAAACAGGTTGGCAGTGAATATATTGCCTCATGAGGCAAAAGCACTGCTGGAACTATTTTGCTTTAGCCTAACACGATTGGTTAAAATGGTTACATGACAAGTTCGGAACGCATGACCTCCTTAGTTGACCACAACGTCTGTATAATGGCTTAATCCAATGGATAAGTGCTGTCATGGTTGCAGTGCTGGCAAGCTGTTAGTGGCATTTTGTCTGCGTGAACTGTAGACTGAACCTCAACACTAAATTATCCTAACCGTAATCCTAAACCCTTACCAATTGTCGTTTAATGTATGTCCTTATCAGGGCTGCAACCAACAGATCTTTTCGAGGGGACAAAATGATGTAAACTTGTTATTCCCCCCTTTTGGTTGCAGGCCTGGCCCTTATCACCTGACCACTTCAACCAATAGTATCTGACTTACGGCAAAATAGCCACAGCCCAGCTTTTGCCTTGAGGTAAAATAGACACTACCAAATATGTAAGCTATCGTGCAACTGAGTGAGCGGTTTTGGATTTGGATTGGATATCGGAGTCCACAATTTTTAACTTTGGGATATGGATTAGATATGGATTTTATGAAAAAGTTTCGAATTGAATCAGGATTGCAAAATTTTCATATCCATACACCACTGTATCTCACTACTATCGACATGGCCGAGTGGGAAGTAACTAGACAATCCTCAGTTCGAGTGACTCCTTTGTTGTATTTGGTTTTTCTTTTGATGCGCTTACACAAGATTGTTAGTCAAAATTTTTGGACCCCTTGAGGTGTACATTTCAAAAAGCAGACACGTGTTGATAATTAAATTAGGTAGTGTCTATTTTACCGGCGATATTCTGGTGGCAACAGATCAGCTGGAGCTATTGTGCCGCCAGTCGAAGATTCGGTCTCGTGGCATGACACAATACCAAGAAAAAGGTTGCTTTGTCAGGAAAACGCCGTCCTGCTCGTGGGGTAACGGTTAAGTGTTACTGCTGCTATGCCTATGGTTTTCGGTTCGACTCTCACCTTGCCGACTTTCCTTTTCTTTCTTTGATTTTTTTCAGGCTCTACTTAGGTGTTACGTTCAGGGATTAGTGTTGTTAGGTTAGGGTTAGGTTAGGATTAGGGTTAGCGTTAGCTTAGTGTTAGGTTATTGTTAGCTCAGCGTTAGGATAGGATTAGGGTCACGGTTAGGGTTAGGTTGTAGCTTTATCTTATACTTACATTTCTTTCCTTTCTACCAAGACTTTTGCTGCTGCCATCCTACCTGGTGGCAAAATAGACACTGCCATTAAACTAAGCTTTTGGACTAGGGTTAGGTTTAGCAGTTTTTATTAGGTTTTGTGTCGGTGTTCCAAATTAGGGTTTATGGTAAGGAAGTGACTAGGGATACGCCTGTCCTGACGCAATTCAAATAAAAGGGTCAGTTTGTCATCCAAACTATGTGGGTTGCATAATGCAATGGTTATGCGCTAGGCTTTCTATGCCTAAGATTTTCGGTTCGAATTTCACCTTGCCGACTTTCCTGTTGTTTTTTTCTTTACTTTTTTCAGGCTTACGTGTATGGGTTAGGTTAGGGATAGGATAGCGTTAGGTTAGTGTCAGGTTAGCTTAGGGTTAGTGTTAGGTTAGTGATAGGTCAGGGTTAGGTTAGCATTAGGTTAGGGCTACGGTTAGGGTTAGGTTCAGGGTTTATCTTTTACATTTAGTTAGTTTCTACCAAGCCTAGTGCACTCACATCGTGCCTAACTGTCACGTCACAGGTGGCGTAAGTTTTCTAATTTCAAGATCCACAGGCGTATCTGTAGCCACTGCCATTAGTAAGCATTTAGGGTTACGGTTCAGTGTTAGTGTCCAAGGTTAGGGTTTAGGATTAGGGCTGGTTGCCTGGAAACGACGGAGTTCCATCGGGGCGGTTCTTGTTAGCGGATGACGTAACCGGAGTGGAAAAAAGTTGAGTTGCAAAAGAAAGAAAGGAACAAATGCAAAGGAGAAATGTTTTCTCATTGCAACTGAATGCGCTTCACGCAAACATGTAATGTATGGAAGTTTGCAATGTTTAAAAAATGTATACATTCACAACAGTTGAAATTTATTTTTTTGTCCTCGAACCGCTGTGAAACTCAAATAAAGAAAAATTATTAAACTTCAGAATAGACTTCTTTCACTGTAGTGTAATATCATCTTTTGCAATAAATTTGTTTTTGCTACCGTTTAGTTCTCATTGCTCAAAGCAAAATATAGGTTTTAGCCACTCCAGTTACGTCATCAAACCTCTGCAACCAAGCTCCGCTTTTTACAGGGTACCTTAGGGCTTAATTTTGATGGTTAGGGATGCAGTTAAAGTAAATGGTTAGGATATAGTGTAAAAATTATGGCCACCTTAATCCTTTATCTGAGAAGCAACTGACATGTAGTGCTTTGCAGTGATCAGCAAATTCATTAGATACGGTTTTTTAATCCTTTTAATGCGAAAACCGGATACGGTCGTTTAGACACTGCCAAATGTTTAGATAATTCACTTTGGAGTTTGAGCAGGAGTTGGAGTCCAAAACTTCGAAATGTGTCGGAGTATATTCAAGCGAAGCTGGAGCGGAGTCGGAGTCATAAATTTCAGACTCCGTACACCTCTGCAGTTTAGTACAGTGGGGCGTTAAGAAATTTTCAGGGGAGTGCGAGCCCTTACATGCTCTACAACATGGAAGGATTTTGAACGGGAATGTCTACCTTCCAAATATTACACCAGTGCGAATTTTGCGTCGCTAGATGTTATTTGGTTTAGTTCCCGCAGAGAGATGGAACCGGTGTCAAGCGAAATTTCTGACATCTTCGAAATTTCTGACATGTTATTGCTTCTCAGTTATTTTTCCTCTCAGAATAAAGAAATAAAGTTTTGCAAATACTTTATTGGTGTATATTGTGTAAATTAAAACATTTTGGTTAGATATCAGGTACCCACCAGAGATGAGCAGACTGTGAAATTTTTCAGTCCGAGTCCAGTCCTGATCCGATGAAATTAAATCTTATCCAGTCCTGATTCGGAAAATTTTTGAAAATCATCAGTCCGATCCAGTCCTGATCACCAATGTAAAATCAGGTATTTTTATTTTGTCTCATGAGGCAAAAGAGCTACTGGAGCTATTTTGCCTTCAGTCAACTATGGTTGAAGGCAAAATAGTTCCAGCAGTGTTTTTGCCACATGAGGCAAAATAAACACAGCCTTTTGGCATTGCCAAAGTTTGTTAAGCAAGTGTCTATTTGGCATTGGAGGTAAATCACTGCTGGAGTTATTTTGTCATCATGAGAATCTGTTTGATAGGATTGGACAAGTGACCAGGATGACATAATTGGATTAGCGTAAGGTTGTATTGTACTGAGTAACGTCTTCAATCCCACACGCAAGTCGCTTGATTTTAAGCATGCATCGCAGTAACATGGAAAACGCAAATACATGAAGGAAGACGAGGATACATACCTGGCGCTAGTAGAGAGTATACACTTGATGGCGCAAATACATTTACTTTGATGAAACAAGGTTTTGAGACATACGCATGAACGACATCATCATGTTTATTATCATGTAGTACTGCGATGACTTCCAAGAACATCGATTTATAAAATGCATGAGGGAGTGGGAGGCTGCAAAGGACCAAGGGTCATCTAGGCTACAGACCCCCCGAGGGCGAAACTGCTTATTTTGTAAAGGGAACAGTGCATAATAGTTAGTAAAATCTTTTGCTCTGGGTATAAAATGTAATATGGGTAATGCGGTTATACAGTAAATTAAAGTAAAATGTATTACAGGCAAAGCCAAGCCACCAGAAGACAATGGTTTAGAGTTATCACATTAAACATTTACTGTTTTCACACATTCAAAAATACTTGTGTGTGCTAGAGAGGAAATGCGTCAAAAGCTGTAGATCACTGCAGCACTGCAATAGTGTCACAAGATTTAAGCAGGTTGAGAACCAGTCGCGCAATCATGCTTTGCGGAAAAGAACTTGCTGTCAATGCATGCTGAGAACAGAAATTCGCCACTCTGTGTCTACAGGCTACAGCATCCCATTACTTCATACACTGGTTTGATGCGACCAATTTTTGTGAACAACCAAACAATATTTAACTGAGATACTTCATTATTTGACAGTTTCCACTGTAACAACGTTACGTAATTAAGTCAAACCACTTGGTTTATGTACACCAATCAATAAGAACACAGAGTATATTTATATTATCCGAGTTACACATAATTCTTATTTCTTATTCTCCTCCAAAAAAAGTGCCAAACAGGTTTAATTTTTATTTCTAAAGGAATTCTTGACCAGATTTCTATTGCACTATGTTTTATCATTTCAGCACCTGAGTTCGAACGTGCTTTTGGTAAAGCAAATTGTAGATCGCTGTCAGAGCGGTTGTTGTTGCTTGTTAAGCATTCACAATCAGGAAGCAATTGAGCATTGCAATGTTTACAGTCCATTTATCTACGTTTAGGTGGGAAGCTCACTTTGCACTGCTGCGCCAGCAACCATATATTCAGAAGAGAAAAAGCATTCCAACATATAAAATTAACACACTTACATATGCATTTTGCTTCTGGCAGTTTGTTATTCAAGTATAAATAGTCGCTTGCATTGGACGTTTCGTTTCAGAATTCACGGAAGGAAATATCCTTGCGGTAGAGTTAGTTGCTAAGTATTTCGCCACATCCCATCTGTTTATAATCAACATCAACTCCGTGTTTGAAGAGATCATCAGGTGAAGTGACGGTGACCCATTTTTCAAATGTCTTGAGCTTAGCTTTTATATTGCCATTTCGAGTGTAGCAAGAGGTAAACGTATCAGAACAAGATTTTTGCATGTACTTCAGTTACTTGTACCGTAGAGGTGTGAGATCTTCACAAACGAAGACGTGCTGTCTTCCTTCGATATTTTTGATTTCCAGTTTGTTAGTAAGAAACTCGTTTCTGTTTTTGTGTGACACAAATCTTGCAATGATTGGGCATGGATTCTCATTGTTTCTTTTTTGTCCTAGTCGATGTACTCTCTGTATTTCATTATCTTGGGATCGATTTCGAGCTCATCTGCTATTTTGAACAAGACGTTTTCCCTATCATCGTTGTCTTCTTAATTTTCTTCTACTCCATAAATAAGAATCTTTTCTCTTCTTATGTATTGTTCTTGTCTGTCAAGTTGGAAGAAAAGCAGATTTGTTTTCTGAACCATCTCATCGCGTAGTTGTTCTTTTTTTTTCTTCAAGCTGATTCAACTTATTTTCATATTCAACCATCTTTTTTTGTATTCCGTTTAGCTTGTTTTCAAGATTTGATGTGATATTAGTTAGCTTGTCCAGTTTTTCATTCTGAATGAGCATTGCTTCTTTCAATTGTTGGATACCTTGCCAGAGTTGATTGAATTTTTTTTCTTTTGAACTTGATTTTCCCCATGTAGCCTCATTCATCATGCTTGGTTTCTTTATATCCAATATCAATAGATCCGTATTGAGCAGCAAGTTGCATACTGTTTGATACAGTATTAAGTTAGGTTATTACACACACTATTACAACACTATACAACACTATCCCCTGTCTTACTCAAATGGACCTTGCAACATGACCCAAAACCCTAAACCTAAAACCAAACCCAAAACCTAAACCTAAAACCTAAACCCAAAATCTAAACCCAAAACCTAAACCCAAAACCAAAACCCAAAATTGAAACCGAAAACCAAAACCTAAATCCAAAACCTTTACCCAAAACTTCACCCAAACATAAACCTAAAAGCTGAACTTAAAACCTAAACAAGAACCTAAACCCTAAATGTAAACTCTAAGGCGAAACTTAAACATACACCCTAAATATAGGCTAAACCCTAAACCTAAACGGTTTGAAAAAGTACATAAAAAGCACTCCTATCAATAGTGTAATCTCTACTGGCTAAGCCAATGGAAAGGGTGAGAGCAGAACCAACGAACAATCGCACAGCAGGCAAAGAAACTAACCACTCAACTATGCTCACGTTGCTACTAGAATTCAGCCTTGTATGTGGACAAAGGTGGAAACAGTTCGATCTGCAAAATATTCCCAGCAGAGCTTTTGCCATTGATGGCAAAATATACTCCGCCATTTAGCAAATGCGTAAAATCAGATCACAACTAAAAGTATAGATATGTTCAGAATAATCACATAAAAACATCAAAAATTTTCTCAGTCCGACCCAGTCCTGTCCGCGAATTTTCAAAAAAATTGCCGTCCGATCCAGTCCTGATCCGGCCAAAATTGTCTTCAGTCTTGATCCGTGCTCATCTCTGGTACCCACAACAAGCTTTGGTACGGGAATAACTTTAACCATTGAACTATTTTGGACTTTTACCTCAATTATATTTCTTTTTCTCACCCTAACCCGACACAGTTACCTAAACCCCAATAATCAGTTTTCTTATCATATTTGATGCGTAGAATGTTACTTTGTGCATACGTAGAAGGCGTGAAGTCAGAAATTTCGCTTGACACCAACTAAGTTTCTTGAAAATTTTCAGGACGAATTTGAGCTTGCATCTCAGGGACGCTACTGCGGCGACTGTTTAGTCAGCATCAGAGATGATCGGATAGTGGATTTTTACTATCCGATCCTATCGTGTTTTGGAAAAATGATATCCGTTTCCGATCCGAATCCTGTTTTGGTTGAAACCATACTATCCGTATCCGAAAATTATCCGATAGTGTATTGTGATGTACAACATATATTTTTGTGCTGTGTCTATTTTGCCTCAAGAGGCAAAATAGCTATATGAGGCAAAATACCTGTTTGAGTTATTTTGCCTTCAGCTGAACATGATTGGTTGAAGTAGTCAACTGACAAGTTTGTAACACATGTCCTGCTTAGCTGACCATGACATCTGTAACAGCCCAGTCCCATGCATGGATGATGGTTGTCATGGTTTGAGGGCTGTTAAGCAGCTTCTTATTTGCATTAAGCCAGTGATTCCCGAACTTTTTCTGATCATGTACCATTTGTGGGTCCTATAGTGTCAGCACGTACCACCTTCTTCCAGGAAAAGTCAATGTGCAAAATATCGTTTGATCAAAAGTTTGGAAATAGTTTTAATATGAACAAAATGTCTGCGAGAATTTTTGTTGCCATTTTCAAACCCAACAAGGGAAGTACACAAAAATTCAGGAATTTACTTACAGAATCCGATCAATAAAAATTTTAGCTGTGAATACAATTTTAGTCAAGAAAAAGTAGGCCTATTCGTCCACCACGTTGAAAGCTTTCACATAGGCCTACCACTAGTGGTACGCGTACCACAGTTTGGGAACGGGAACCACTGCATTAAGTGAACTGCAGGCTAAACCCTAACGCTAAACACTGATTCACTAAACCTTGACTACAAGCCCTGATCCTAAACTCTAACCATAAACTCCAACAAATTGTCTCTGCGTATTGTACTTGTCACATGACCACTTCAACCAATTGTGTTCAAATGAAGGCAGAATAGTCCCAGCTTAGGTTTTGCCTCATGAAACAGAATAGACACTACCTGAATGCATTTTGGGCCCTGTCATGCCCATAAACGGAAAGATTGGCATATCTTGCAAGCCTGATATGATGCGTAACCTAAGTACTTTTCCGAGTCAATTACATTCAAAAGCAAGCTGAAGTTTTGCCACACAGTCTCTTTGGTAGGCTTAGACCCTCCGAAACGAAGCTCCAAGCCCTCCCAAATTCAAATAAGAAGCACTATAAAACAGCAATATTTGTTCAAATTTCAGAGAATTTTAAGCCCCACTGCACTAATGTAAAGCCTTACTACAGAAGACTTTCTGGAGATGTTTCTTTTGCTACACCAAGCTTTTCATTAGCCATTCCTTTGGTAACAGTAGTTAGATTTTAACGCTATCCATGAGTTCACATTCATAATTTCATTTATTAATTCACCCCTCGTTCCACTTTAACCAAACCTAACCATACAGCATTGCTAATCTATAAACCAAAACAGCATTGAAAACAATACACTGGCTTAAAATATGTCATTGTTATTGACATGACTGACTAAAATCTCAATCCAACAAGTCAGTGTCACCAAACAGCAATTTTGCGTATCATGTTTAAGAAAGAAAAATGCTATCTGGCCTGGTATCATCCAACAACCAGTCAATGCAGGCTCACATAGAATAGGTGTGAAGACTAAACTGCAAGGCCTGGTGTAGACTACAGTACAACATTAAAAGAGCTAGAGTGCTCTAGCTAGTCTAGATTACAGATCAAAGTAGGCCTACACTAGCTAGCCGTAGTCCAAGTATGCAGCAAACAGCGCCCTTAAAATGTATACTGAAAGAGCCCTATCTTGCCACACCAGGAACAGATTCATGCTGACACACTTGGAGTGTCCAATTAACAGATTAAGAGGGGGAATGGGATAACACTACGGTACAGAGATTACACCACAGACAGACTCTGAGTCATGGCACAGAAGGCTAAAAAGATGCTTCTGAAGATTATAAATGAATGATTGTGCAATGCGCAACTTTTCCAAAAGTCTGAATCCTAAAAATATCGATAAAAGCGTTTCGGATATCCGTATCCGGTTCCCGTTTGAAAGCAGATATTGGATATCCGTATCCGGCTGCAAACTCACTATCCTGCCGGATATCCAACCTGTAAACCGGATAGTGATTATCTCTGGTCAGCATGCCAAGTCCCTTTAGCAGTAACATTGGTGCCCTTCTCGCTTTTTGAGGACAGCCTGGTGCTCACAGGAACTCTTTTCTTTGGTTAAGTTAGGAATATTGCTAGGTAAGCTACTTTGCTGGAAGTTTTTTCTGAAAAAAATCAGGTTTACCCTTTTTTTAAAAAAAGAACAGAGCAATTCATGAGCACTTTGCCTAGTCGCTTGGCAAATGATTAGGCCTAAGCTCACAGTTGAAGCGCTACATCTCAGTGCTTCACTGCTTTCAATTCGAATTTCCTGAAAAGGAGAAGCATGAAACGTCTTTCTGACTGAGCATTCACCAAACTTAACGGACCGTGGAAAAAACAATGCGTTGTTTGAAACACTGGATTTTTTCAATAAGTTTATGTATAACGACCATCATATGTGTCGTTGTATAGCAGCGATAAATCTCACTTTGACTTTTCAGTGACCAAAGCAATATACTCAGATCCAAAATCTCCGTAAAATTGGAGGAGCCCAGATGTGGTTTGACTCCTACATTACAATAATATCGAGGCGTAAAAGTTGCTTAATAGCCGATTTACAGGTTTTCGTTGGAACCACTTGATCTCACCTACCTAGGAAAAGTAGGCTAACCCTATTGTGCAGAATAAATAAAGTACACCGCACGATGCCAGATATATTTCGTCAGTGTATTAAATTACCGGTTTTCAATGTGGCATCCGATATGATCTTTGTTTTTGTGAGCAACACATATAAATGCATGCTGTGCCATTGCGTGTACTTCACTAGCCTTGAAATTGCATGCTTTAATGCAGTTCATGTCATGTTTGCTATTGCGAGTAATGAATAAATCACACTGAGCCATGACGAGCATGCTTCAGTAGGGTTGGCTTGGTCTCCAATGCACTTCAAATCGTAATTTATAGTACTGTTAAGCAATAAATTGAAAGGACTGCTTTATGGGGTTCATACTTCACTCGCTTGCATTAGAATCAATTGGTTTTCAATGCCTTTCAGACTGTCTTTACTATCGTGGTTTGCCTACTCACAAAACACACAGCATTTAGAGGGATGCATTTTATTAGTGTGACCAGTGAAAAGCATTCGCTGCATGCCCCCGACATAGTCTGTTTGCTCTGGTCAGCTGTAAACGTGGCACACGGATTATAGGTAATATGCTTTACTTCCTAGCCATTGTTTGAATGTCAACAGATCTTTCGTTTTCAGTTGCTTTATTGTGTGGAAAAAGTGAAGCATTCTGCGCAGTTCAGCTCTGTTTTCAACACAAGCATCGCAAAACTAATTCCTTTTAACAGTTATACTCTCGTTCCGTGTTTCTCTGCATCTTAAATGGTTGGGCTGCACCGGACAAAAACTTTGGAATGCAAGTGCGGTAGGGTGTGTAACGTGTGCTGGAGGTTAGCTGGAGGATTGTAGAATGGTCGTCCCCGTCGATTTTGTGATGTCATTATTATCTGCTTTTGCCGTGATTCTATCATCACGAAAATTGGCATGTGACGTCATCATCTATCGATGACGCCACTGTGACGTCAGCAATGACGTCACTTTTCCGGAAGTGTGGTAGGTGGTTTTCTTCTTCACCAGACTTTTACGGTAGTCGGCTGCATCGCAGAGCGGCTCACCTAATTCCAGATGAACGTGGGAAACAAAGCTGTTTGCCATGAAGTTCAGATGCATTTTTTGAGTTACCCGTCTCCAACATTTACAAAAATGTTTTGGGCGCATTTTTGCGCCCAAAAACGAAGCTGTTTGCCGTGAAGTCCACGCGCATTTTGGAGGTGTTCACTTTGCAAGTTAAAAAAAAGTTCTGGGCGCATTTGCCGATTTTTGCGTCCAAAAACAAAAGTATTTTCTTCAAATTTCAGACGTAATTTGGAAGTTCTCGTCCTGCAAGTTTTACAGAAAAAGTTCTGGGTGCAATTTCACGAGTTGTGCGTCCAAAAACGAAGCTGTTTGCTGTGAAGTTCAGACGCATTTTGGAAGTTTTTGCCTTGCAAGCTTTGTAAGAAAAGTTCTGGGCGCATTTTCTCGATTTATGCATCTAAAAATAAGCTGTTTACTGTGGAGTTCAGATGCATTTTGGAAGTTTTCGCCTTTCAAGCTTTATAAAAACAGTGGGCGCATTTTCCTGATTTATGCGTCCAAAAACGAAGTTGTTTGCCGTGGAATTCAGACGCATTCTGAAAGTTTTCTGCCTGCAAGTTTTACAGGAAAAGTTGGCGCAATTCCACGATTTGTGCATCCAAAAACGAAGCTGTTTGCCGTGAAATTTAGACGCATTCTGGAAGTTCTCTGCCTGCAAGATTTACAGAAAAATTGTGGGCGCAATTCCACGATTTGTGCGTCCAAAAACGAAGCTGTTTTCTGTGAAATTCAGATGCATTCTGGAAGTGCTCTACCTGTGAGTTTTACAGGAAAAGTTGTGGGCGCAATTCCACAATTTTTGCGTCCAAAAATGAAGCTGTTTGCTGTGAAATTCAGACGCATTCTGGAGGTTCTCTACCTGCAAGATTTACAGAAAAAGTTGTGGGCGCAATTCCACGATTTGTGCGTCCAAAAACGAAGCTGTTTGCTGAGAGGTTCAGACGCATTTTGGAAGTTTTCGCCTTAAGCTTGGTAAAAAAAAGTTCTGGGTGTATTTTCCCGATTTGTATGTCCAAAAATGAAGTTGTTTGCTATGAAATGCAGGCGCATTTTGGAAGTTCTCGCTTTGCAAGGTTTATGAAAAGAATTAGGGTGCATTATCACGATTTGTGTGTCCAAAAATGAAACTGTTTGCCGTGACGTTCAGATGCATTTTGGAAGTTCTCCGCCTCCAAGGTTTACAGAAAAAGTTGTGGACAAATTTTCATGATTTATGTGTCCAAAAATGAAGCTGTTCGCTGTGAGGTTCAGACGCATTTTGCAAGCTTTCCGCTTGCAAGATTGATAAAAAAGTTGTGGGTGCATTTTCACGATTTATGTGTCACGCAAACAAACATTCTTGACTTCAACATTTTGTAAAAATGCTTTGGCCACGTTAAAATTTTACACCCATAAATCTTTGCTGGGTTGTTCGGGCACATTGTGAAGTTCTTGACTTTCACATTTTACAAGAATGCTTTGAATCTGAACACATTTTGACTGCTGGTGCACCCACAAATTGTGACGTGCGAGTGTGACTTTATGCGAAGCAATTTCAAAAAAGTGTTGTACTGGCACCTCAGACATGTTTTGTAATATCTGAACTTCGAAAGAATGAACAGATTTTGTGAAATTTGACCTGAGGTAAGATGCCTGACAAAATTAAGCTGAGTCGTTCATAGAGGCTTTGAAAGACAGTTAGCTTGGTTTTTGTTTGACTTGTCATGACTGTTAGGCCTATGAACTTCCAGGTTCAGCTCATATTGCATCACGTTGCTGGTAAATGGCTGAGGCCACAAAGAAGCAATGATCATTGATAATTATAATTAATATATAAGCTTGGTAAGATATAGCTACAACACACTTATGTCAAACAAACAGTTAACTTGCAAATGTAGTAAATTCCTGATGATGTCAGTGCTAGTTTGCAAAATTAGGCTAAAAAAACTATGTGTCCATCAAGTTAGTGTAATTAGTTGAAAAGCTGGAACAAGAGTCCTCCATCAATCGATTTTGACAGATCATGTAAAACCAATGTGTGCAGTTAAGACAAATATGCCTAAAATTTTAAGTGAGAAAATAGGCCCAAGACGGTTGTGCAGAGTGCTTTTCTATATCTGGATATTGTTTTCCGTCTGGATGGTGCTGTTACTTTTTCAAATAAACGTTTCAGGCAGTGAACTAGATGTAATAACTCAACCAACATGGATGATTTGTGAGTGCATTGATGTAGGTGACAGTTGTTGGAGAGAGTGTAAACAAGATGTTTACTAATCGTTGGTGCTACACCAGAACCATAACAAACTGTAGTTTGTCCGACAGTTGACACTTGAAGCTAACCTTATCATAGTTAAAAAAGATCTTTTGGACACATTTTGTGATTTTTGTTTATCGCAAAATGTCAAAATCTGTTAACTGTTGTCGTTATGTTCAGATGTTGTACAAAAGGGCCTTATGTCTTGATTGGTCCGTTTTTTAAAAATGTTTTGAACATATTTTGCCAATCTTTGTGCATTGTTGGATGTTGCAGGCCTTACGTTTGGTGCATTATAAGTTTTTATTCTGACTGAAATGTTTTTTGGGATATTTGGGCATTCATCAATGATCTCTGCCTATAACAAAAGGCTAATGAAATTCTGCTCGGATTCATTTTTATAAATTTATGGCTGCAATAGTCTGCAGTATGCTATTTGCACACTTTTCGCTTTTGGCAATCTCTGCCTTTTGTACGTTTGGACTCATAAAAGGCAGGCTATATGAGAGTACGTGCAAGCTACGTGATTTGTCAAAATGATATATTCAGTAACAGTTCTGTGGTCGGGCACATTTTTATTTTCACTGCTATGATGTTGTGAAGTTGTTACACCACCCTTTGTACAGTTACACACAAGAGTTTATGATAGGCCTACAAAAGTAGCTAAGTTTATGTCTGCAACATGCAGGGGATCCAAAATTGATTTATTGGCAATTTTATCAATTTTATGTAGTATTGAATGATCTAGGTCAGCAGTGGGCAATTAGTGGCTCGCGGGCCACATGTGGTCCGCCATAGCGCTTTCAGTGGGCCGCGGAAGCAATTAGGGGAAAAATTTTTATCAGAAAATTCCTCCCACTTAAAATAAATAACTTGAACTGAGACTTGCTTCTATTTCCATGACAAGGTACGGCTCTCTGCTGATCACGGCCTTCTCAAAGTGGCCCCCGAGTTAAAGTAATTGCCCACCCCTGATTTAGGTTATGCATGCAGCAAACTCTAGAGAAGGTCTGTTTGAATATCGATTTAATTATCTTTTATCAACGCTACTACATAAAAAGTTACTATATATCTATTGTTTTACCATTACCTTTGCTGCATTACTTAAGATTATGCAGGAACAGCGGTGTGGCTGAATTGCAGTGTAGCGTTTTGGTCAAAAGAAAAACAATTCCTACACACGTTGGATTGCGTTTGCGCAATGTTAAAAAACATGCTGAACTTCACAACATTTATCAAGAGAAATCGCACATAGAGGCTAGTTGTTTTCATATAATCTTATAACAATTTTGATACAACCTACAATTAAAGTATTTGTAAAAGAAGCTTTTTTTGTAACTTTTTATATTCTATGTCCTGCATGAGCATTAAAAATCTAAGCAGCCTGAAGCCTACGTTAAGCAACGAAACAACAAAGGTTTATTGGTGGTTGGGTCACTGTCTAAATCTGACAAACACTTGCAATTAATATTTGGAATTTTGTACAACTTTGCATGCAGATGTAAAGAAATATTTTTAGTACACATGTAGGCGCGACTAGGCGTTAGCCGTTAATTGCGTAGTGGTTGTTTTTATTGTCGTGGCATAGGTAGTGGGCTAAGAATGTTTATCAGAAAATCATGCATGTATACATGTTGGAAAAAGTGAAGACCATTTTATATATATATAGTTTTTGGTCATTCACCAACAATGGTTAATGAAAAGTATTTTCATTGAAAATGGACGCATTTTAGGAAAATCTACAAAGGGCACCTAACTTTCTTTTGATCTTGATGGCACTTTTTGGACACCATCCGACTTTCAAAAATCTTAGAGGGAACACTGCTGTAGAGTTTTTTTTTGTCGTGCCATCAAATTCGCGAAGTGATAACTAGCTTCTAATGGTTTTTCGGAGATTGTTTAGATGGAAAGAAGGATGATGATTTCATAAAGGTAGAGAATGAACGATGCATTAAATGAAAACACAACATTGCATTAGCAGCAAAAATGAATCCACTAATTGTTGGGCACATCATAAACAAAATAAGTTCAGTTAATGAGTCGAGTACAGTAATTAGTTATAGAAAAGATAATATTTTATCGATAAATTTCATTACTTATGAATGAGATATATTTATAAGCCTACCATGTAACTTAACAATCACACAAATATTATTAGCATCATGTCATTGACACCGTAATTTAGCTTTACATGATTGTGGGCTTAGGAATTGGAGTGAAGTCAATATTGGAGATCCTGGAGTGGAGGTGAACATCACTCCGTTTGCCCCCAAATCCTCCTATTGTTGTTGGTGGATTGGTGCTTGTTGCAGGGTTCCCACACGGTATTGAAAAAGTATGGAATTTCAAAATTGGTTTTCAAGATCTTGAAAAAGTATTGAAGTTGGCCAAAATGTACATTAAGTATTGAAAAAGTATGGAAATTCTAAACGGAAAAGAAATTTAAAGTATCTGAGCAGAATTTTACTGAAGGCAAAGCAGTTAATTATATATGCAATGTGCAAAAGGGTCATTCCATGTCAGCTGATCTAAAAAAATTGCAATATTTAACCCACCCTCTTGGATTTTGATGAAACTTAGCAAGATTAAGTGCTTTTCATCATCACAAAAAACTAAATATTATTTAAATTGGCCAACCATAGCTAAAGTTATGGTCGTTTAAAATTGCTCACTTTTTGTGATCGCTCAAGCCGAAAATTTCTAATTTTCTTCCATGTTTTACTTAAACACGCTATAACTTTCCTTATATACACTTTTATGCTATCAAATTTTGATATGGTGCAGTTTATAACATACTTAGCTAAATCTCAAAAGGCCAACCCCATTGGGCCTACATTTTGACCTTTAACCCTTGGTTAAATATAAATATCCTATGTGTTCACTCATGCATAACAACGATTTTGATAACTTTTGTTTGACACCACCTATCATCATAAGTGATACATCATCTGAAAGCTGTGGATGAGAAGATTTCAAATTAAAAAAATGTAAGGGCTTATTGATAACTGTTATGAAAAATGATCAACAAAGTTTTTTTTAGCAAAACAGCATTTTGTGCAGTAAAGAATGTAGATAAGTGTGACCACATGTTATTAACATATGATTTTGTGCTGACAGTGAATATAAATATATGTTGCACTTAATATTTTGAACTGCAAGGCTAAAGTTTTGTTAAGATGTGCAACTGTAAATACATACTGAAACAATCTAATGTAGAAAATAGTCATGATGAACAAAAGGAATTTTTACTGAACTGAAACAACTTAACCCTAACCAAACCTTAACCTTAATGTTAACCTAACCCTAAGCTAAGGGTAACTTAATGCTAACCTATATCCCTAAGCTAACCTAACACTATCCCGTGAAAGTAACACGTAAGCCTGAAAAAAAGTAAAGAAAAAGCGAAGTCGGCAAGGTGAGAGTCGAAGAAGAGACCCACGCTGTTTGAATGACAAACTGACCCTTATATTTGAATTGCGTTCCAGGCAAGCGTATCCGTAGTCTCTTCTAATAAGTTTACTTGAAACCAATGCTTGATTTGCTATTGTGGGCTAGTTAGTTGCTCACCACAAATTACACATGGTGGTTTTGGAGCCTCTTCGTTACCACACCAAGTGAAGCCATACCAAGTGCAGCCTACTGTGTTTCTCCAATAATAAGACCTAGCGTGATTTTTGAGGATTATTTTAATATGAGCCCTACCCTTAAAATAAGCCCGGGAGTAGTTGGCTTGTGGGAAATTAAGTTAATCAGTTGAGTGAGAACTCCATTGGAATTTTAGAAACTGATGACTGCAAGACATTCCAGAGGATGATAATATGATTGTTTTTGAATAAATTGTTGTTAATGAGTTTCTCAATAAAAAAGCATGTTAATCACAAGTAAATGTAGATAGTTTTTTGTAATTTCTGTTTATTTTTTGTAATTTCTGTTTATTTAGAAATCTAATTTTTGCTTTGTAACTTCATTTTTTACATATATCAAAATAAGACATCCCCAGAAAATAAGCCCTAGTGTAAATTTTGGAGTGAAAATTAATATATGCCTGCATTTATTGGGGAAATGTGGTGATCTGCATTGTATTTTGGTTTCCCGCAAACAAATTTTCACCTTTTTGCAACACCACTACTGCTAATGATAAGTATACCATCTGGTTGAATTACTCTCTTCAAGAATTTGTCCATTGTTTGGTTTACTTCAATGATTTCCATTAGCACTACAACAAACGTATGAATTAGCTAACAAAGAGTGTAGGGCTGCTGACTGACAGTAACTTTTGAAAACCATGCTACCAGTCATATTTAATGCCAGGTCTGCCATGTGGTTGTTAAAATTTCATTCAATTCTGATGTCACAAAAATAACATAAATGCACGGTGGAAGTCTAGCTAAGGTTTGATTTGATGAACTATAATGCTCATCCTTTAAGATAAAAATATTCTGCAGCACACCGGTTTGTTGTGCTGCTGTACGTCGGTTGTGGAGCACTGGTTTATGAGGCGTTAGTTGCACTTCAGATTCAATTAGGTTCATCAAGCAATGTGCAGTGATGCTTTGTTAGGCATAAGAGATGGACGGAGTCTCATTTCTTAGAATCTGAATATGCTCTTGCTCTGAAAAGTTTTATCCTGCATCTACTCTTCGCAAATCATGGAAACATTCAAGTCCGACTCTGCCTTGACACCACAAAATTGGAAATTGTACAGTACCATTACATACGTGTTGCTTAACTCTTTGGTGTCCAGCTGCTTTTTGGGATTTTTGGAAAAAAAACGCCTAAATGCACGTGACTTTGAGCAGGAATTTCTCTTTGGATGAACTGCTAGGATTTTTGGATGAACTGTTGGGGTTTGTGGTTCAAAAGTTATGATCTAAAATAAACAAATTAATTAATTAGCTAATTAGTCAAATATTTTTATTGCTTTAGATCATAACTTTTGAACCTGAAACCCCAGCAGTTCATCCAAAGTATCAAAAGACTTGGATTGTAACCTAGTTCCAATAAAAACTTCAGTGAAATACTGCCAGCGAAATGCTACGATCGAATGGTTTGAGCCCAGGGCCAGGTGAAGCGGGCCAAGGTGGCTTAAAAGTCCTCCACTTATGACGTCACTCACAAAAAACCTGCACTCCCCAACAAAAAATTTTTTTTCGAGTGCAAGCTAAAAGATTTGCTGCGTCTTTTGAGCTTTTGACTGGGTTGGTAGCGCATACCAGACCGGAGAGATTTTTGCGCAAAGCCACGTGCGTTTTGGTGTTTTTTTCTTGGAAATCCCCAAAAGCAGCCTCACGCAAAAGAGTTATTGGCAAGTCTTACAGTTTTCCCTCAAGTTTTAATTGGAAACCAGGCTAGAATCCAAATCTTTTAAGCTTTTGATCAACTTTCCACGCTTTCTGCTTCAAAAGTTATGATCTAAAATATACAGATTAATTAATTACCTGATTATGGGATTAATCAATTATTTTGTTTCCTTTATATCACAACTTTTAAATCTCAAACCTTAGCAAGTCATCCAAAGTATCAAAAGACTCAGATATTAGCCTAGTTTCCAATAAAAACTTTAGCGAAATACTATCATCTAATGGTTTGGGCCTAGGGCCAGGTGAAGTGAGCCAAAGTAGCCTAAAAGTACTCTACTTATGGTGTCACTCAAGAAAAATCTGAAATCCAAAACCAAAAAATTACTTTTCATTGCAAACTAGAAGACTTCCTGAGTCTTTTGAGCAACCAAAGTGGTCACATGACAAGTTCAAAATGCATGACATGGTTAGTTGACCATGACATCTACAATGGTTCAGTCCATCATGCATGGATGAGTAGTGTCATGGTTTCTGTGCTGTCAAGCTATTAGCTTATTCTTGTCTTATTTGGGTGAACTGCATGCTAAGCCTTAACCATAAACCTTAACTTTACATCCTAAACCCTTGTCTCTGCATCCTGTACTTGTAATGTGACCATATCAAACCAATTGAATTTGACAAAAGGCAAAAACCTGCATAACTTTTTTCTGTCAAAAGAAAACTCTTTTCTTACTTGAAACAAACAACTTCAAGTGGACAACTATAAAACTGCTTTTTCATAGTTGGTGTAACTTCAGTTCAGTCACCGACAGCTAGGCACCTCAGTGTATTGCTAAAAATATATGTAGAGCACCAGGGCTTGAAAAAAATGTCAATTTCCTAGGAAGCTTATCAAAATTTCCCGTGGGACACGAGCTAAAGATGACTGCTCCTTTATGATGTCACAAAACAAATTTGTTTTCTTGAAAACGTTGCACTCAAGAGTCTATTTATCACTGCGTTCACATTGATCAACTTGGATTGATGCAGCCTACCAGCATCGGTTCACATTCAACATGTAAGCAGTTGCATCGCTGCAGTGTACCATGCTACTGCACAGTACACAAAATACGAGATACTGAAGGAGTGCAAACAGACCCGTAACCAGCTTGGGACAATAGATAGGGCAAAGAGTTTTCTGAGAGGGGTCTAAAATTTTTAAACTATTGTTGCAACCTCTCCGCTGGCATTGAGCTAAATGTGCGGCTCATCACGAACGGAATGTGCGCGAAGAACAACACCACATATGCGTGACGCGAACAAGCAATAACAGAGTGATTGCAGCGCATGATCTCCATTGTTGTTTGCTGCCACAGTGCGAAGCTTTGCGCACTTGCCGCTCGGGCTTTCCGATTGCAACGCTATGTCCAACACATTTTTCCAGGGGGTGCAAATCTCCCTTGCACCCCCCTAATTACGGACCTGAGTGCAAAACCAATGGAAGTAGCAAATCTTCACTGCGAAGTGGCAAATTCTCGTACCTAATCCTTGCTTAACCCGCGTCTAAAATTTGTGTTTTGTGGGCATGATTCAATTTTCAAGGAATTCTTTTGCTACATCACAGTTTTAGATAATTCATTTCAGTAAGATATGGACTGCTCATAAGCAATCACTGACATTTTGAAAACCTTAACACGGTATCTGATGACCAACCAAATCGCAGTTAGTAGAGTATTTGGAGACTTCCAGACGCCAAACTAAAGATATCCTTTGATAATAAATTCTAATCTCTAACGCAAGTGTTACAGCAATATTGTACTTTTGTAATGCTTTGCTGACCACCTAACTCACACCACAGGGACGAGCAATTCCTACTCTCAAGTCGTGTAATCACAGCATGCCTGCGTCTGCGCAGTATAAACCAGTAGTTCATCTCAACCTTTCGCTGAAGGGAGCTAAATCCAGAGTTACGACTTTGTTAGAGAGCTGCACTTCTTTTGAGCTAGTTGTTCAAACCACTGCTTGGCTGCACAAGATCTCGGGGCAGGTGTTGACAAGCCATTCAGTTGTCTCATCGTCCAGAACCGTCAGGCCATGTAGTCCATGAGCAGGTCAATAGATTGGACATTGGAAGACAACATGGTCGACAGTTTGTTCTTCTGCGTGACACTCACAGGCCACAGAGGAAGCAATAGGGTGGGTGTCGGTGTCAAGGATGAAAATGCGGAGGCGTGCGGGATTGTCCGCCTGCACTGAAGAGCTGCACTGAAGATAGTTTAACACAATTTAATGCATAAATTGATATGTTTTGTTTTATTGCAGAACGAAGTCTGATGTACAAAATGTTGGAGGTTTTATTGAAAGACCGCTGAGGGTTGCACAAAGGGTGCTTGGGAGCTGCATGCGGCTGTCAGAACAGTGGTTGAGAACCACAGGTGCAAACGGTGTGGAATTTGCTAGTGGTGCAGCATTTGAAGTGATTGTGGTGTCGTGCTTCAAACGTTGATTGTTGCAGCCAATTCGATGGTGGCAAAATCGGTTTTAACTGATCAGACCTGTAGAACGATATTCAGACAGTGTTGAAAGTTTGTTGAATGAGTATTCTGCGTATGCACTGTTTGAGCGCAAGTGCGCAGAGGCGGAGTGAGCTTGTCAGTGGTTTGGGCACAAGTTGAGCATTTTTGAATGGCATTACATTTGATTGTCAAAAAAAGCCAAGTGTGTTAAATGAAGTCATTATTTTAAAATCTGGCTTCAAAACTACCAAGTTGGCAACCCTGCATGAGACTACTATTGTTAGTTAAGTGTAACTGTTGCATCACAAGGCCAGGTATTGGGCCACTTGGAAATTTGTGCAGTCCGTTTTATAGTTTGCTTACAATTCTTTGCGTACTATTTGATTTTACGTGACTTGCAGCTGATTAATTTCCAGTGAGCATGTGCTATTTCCTGGAAAGCTCCTTTCCCTGCGATTTCCCAGGAAGCTCCAGCATTATGACGTCAAATATTAATTGTAGTCAGATTTAGACAACTAAGAAATTCTAGTTTTCTAATTCGATAAATTTGAGTGAAATGACGGTAATTCTAATTTAATTCACTAAAAGCTTCAGTGCTTTAATTTTAATTCTATTCTGATATCTGGTTTTGCTAAAAATGATAATTTGTCCAACAACATTTTAAAGATGAAACAAGAATGTAGTGTATGAGAATGAGAATGTATCCTTGTGCAAGGAAAGTGGAACAAAATGATCACTAGTGCTGCACCACCATCCCATCACAGAAAAGCGACAACAGTAAAAACTTGATCAATTTCTTATCTTATTCACAGCTGCAATACACACTATGTGGCCGTATCAGTGATTATTATTATGTCACACCGCCTATCCACTCACAGGCGAAAGTTGCAGTAGTCATCTTAATTATGACAGTCAATCAGCTGTTATGTTTTAGGGTAGGGGTGTGCAACCATGCAGCATTACTGGGCCAAATGGGAATATCCAGATTAATCCACGGCCCACAGCTTCATGTGTCAAGCTCTGCGTGACCACCCACGGAAGATATACCCAATGATGGATTAATCATTAGGCTACTAAGGCTATAACATTAGGCCTTGGAAAAATGGCCCTCAATTTACTTTTTGATTATTGTTTTTATTACAAGTAACCACTGAATTATCTTTTAAAATTTATCAAATTTGCCAAAATATCTGTTCAACCTTAGGTGTACAGTACCCATAATCTGACACTGGCAAAACCTTTCAAAAACTGTTACGCTTGCTTGAAAATCTGGCCCTTTTTTTGGGCCAGAAAACTTTAGCTCCTGGGCCACTTTTGAGGCTGCAGGCCATAGGTTGCACAAACCTGTTTTAGTCTTTTGGAAAAACAAATGTCGTTTCCCTCATAAATATGAAGGCTGCTGCTCAAACTCCTGGGTATGAGAGTGACATTGGTTCCATCGGAATGAGTCTTTGGTATTGCAGCCACAATGCTGCATCACCCTGAGCCAACTGAAGAGTCAATCCAACGACCCTTAGGATAATAGCAATAGAGATTCAACTCGACCAGGTTCACCCCGCTATTGCTGTTATGACTTCAATGTTATGTGGCGTAACTAGTCCTGTCATCACAGGGGCTTTGGTAGGCTTAGACTTCCCAAATAAAGCTCCAAATCCCCCAAATTGAAAGATGAAACACTAGAAATAAAGTTTTTGTAAAATTTATAATGTCAAGATCTCCTGAACAAATGTTAAGCCCCTATTGAAGACTTTCTGGCGACGGTTCTTGGTATAATCACCACATTAGTCATGCAGGTGAATGTGCAGCACGAAATGTGCTAATCTTGGTGTACGAATCTTTGCTATTCTCATGTTTATGACTATGAGAATGAATCCACATTTGGGCATGGATTGAACTTGGAACGCTTAACACTTTGAGAGCCGGGTTAATTCAAGCGGTTCGCAAAAAGCAGCTGATTCGAACGTGGCTTTGCGGATGAATATCTCAGCTCCTGTTCGCTCTAGCGACCCGGCAAAAATATCAAAAAACGTGGCCAGTCTAGTAGATTGCACTCGAAAAAAAATTTTTTGCTTAGGGGGTGCAGGTTGTCTATGAGTGATGTCATAAGTGAAGACTTTTAGGCCACCTTGGCCCATTTTGCCTGGCCCTGGAGGCCAACCGTTAGGTGGTAGTATTTCGCTGAAGTTTTTACTGGAAACTAGGCTACAATCCAAGTCTTTGATACTTTGGATGACCTGCTGCGGTTTCTGGTTCAAAAGTTGTGATGTTAGTTAGTAAAAATATTTGACTAATTAGCTAATTAATTAATTTGTTTATTTTAGATCATAACTTTTGAACCAGAAACGTTAGAAAGTTGATCAAAGGCTCAAAAGACTCGGACTCGAGCCTAGTTTCCAATGAAAACTTCAGCGAAACACTTTGGCCTAGTGGTTGGGCCTTAGGCCAGGCAACATGAGCCAAAATGACCTTAAAACTACTTCACTTATGACGTCAGTCACAAAAAATCTGCAACCCCCAACCAAAAAATTTTTTTTCAAGTGTAATCTACTACTAGACTGGCCGATCCGGTTGAGCCCTTGAACAGCTCTCTAGCGCAATCGACGGAGGAGCTAGGGCGTTGGTAAGGCAACCGAAAACTATTGTTTTAAATTGAAATCAAAGTACGAATATATCGCACCCCAGTTCTCAAAGTGTTAAGTGCTTTAGCGGCCACTTTTTTGACCAAACTTTGTAACTCCATAACTTGCCAGTGGCTAGAGCTAGAGGGGTGTTGAAACCATCTACGGATTCAGCAAGACATCTAGTTTCGACTGAAAAAAAAAATTCATTTTGGATTTGGGTTTCTCTTGGGGGGCGTAACAAGTGGGAGTGTTTTTGGCTTACTTTAGGTGGCAATCCAATGAGCTAATTTTTTCGCGCAAGTTGTTTTTGGAAACTAGACTATCATCTAAGTCTTAGAGCTCTTGATTGGCTTTCTAGCATATCGGGAACTAAAATTATGGATCAAAAACCAAAAATAAAGTTGGTAAAGTAAGGAGGAAATCCCAAAGTAAAGAGAAAAGCACCCCGAGCCATAGACGGCTATAAGTTGCTGTCAGAATGAGTTAGAGAGCTGTTGAAACCCTCTAAAGCAGTGGTTCTCAAACTGGGGTCCGCAAGACAATTTTCTGGGGACCGCGAAACACCTTCCAAAAAAATCAACACGACGCTCCTGAAGAAAAAATGCAATTCACGACATGAGGGTTGCGTTGTCCAAAACGGAACTAAACATAGTCGAACTGATAGCACAGAAGCATGTGCACCTGTCACATTGATACAATAAAAAAACAATGTATTGTTTTGCATTTATTTGTGTTGATTTTTTAAAGGGACCGTGAGCCATTAAAAAATTGCTAGGGGACCGTTGCGTAATTTTTTAAAAAAGGTTTGAGAACCGCTGCCCTAAAGACTTGTGAAGATTTGTACTTTAGACTGCAAAAAAATTTTTTAGCTTGAGATCTCGGTTTTTTATTGATGTTTACATAGTAAGAGGATGTTTATGCATATTTGTTTACATTTGGATGATGACGTCATCCCCTAGGAGTCGAACAATCCATCCAATTTTGTGGTTCAAAGTTTTTTTGGATTCTAGGCTACAATACGAGTCTTTGAAGGGTTTGATGGACTTTCTAGCATTTCTGGTTCAAAAGTTAAGGCAAAATAAGCAGAAATTAATCAAGGAAATACGTTGAAATTACTCAGCTTATTCCCCAATGATTTGGGGTTTTGTGGCCCTAGCTTGGGCACCAGAAACGCCAGGAAGTTGATCTAGGGCTCTAAAGCTTCATATTCCAGCCTAGAATACAACCAAACTTTGAGCCGCTATTTTGGCTCATCCGGGTGATGACGTCATAAGAGAATAATCAAAAAAAAGCAAAAACTACCCTTTTTCTGACAACACCCACCGAAAACCCCAAACCCAAATCTCAAAAGTCCTTTTTTCAGTGCGAACTAGAAGACCTCACAAGTCTTTCGAGGGTTCAAATAGCTCTCTAGCATGTTCTCGTGGCAAGTTATCACGAGCTGCACCAGCCGCCAGTGGGAGACTCATGCAGTTTTTGGATTTTTGTGCACAACGGGGTTTTTCGGCCATAACTTTGGTTCCAGACATGCTAGAAGGTCAATCAAAGGCTCTATAGATGCGGATGATCATCTAGTTTCCAAAAAAACTTTGAGCCAAAATTTTGGGTCATTGGAATGGCATCCAGGGCCAGTCAAAGTTGGTCAAAAATTCAAAAACACTCCCACTTTGTGATGTCTCCCCAAGAGAACCCCTAACCCAAATGGAATAATTTTTTTTTAATTGAAACTAGAAGACTTGCCAAATCCGTAGAGGATTTGAACAGCTTTCTAACCGAATTGGCTGGCGAGTTATGGCATTGCAAACTTGGGTTAAAATGTTCTAACAGTGGTCGGGAGAGGTTTAAAGTTGCTTTGATTTGAGCAAATGTAGTTCTAATTTTAATGTTATTTCAATTTATGTTTTTCACAAATCTGCTAGTTTTAATTATAATCTAATTTGTAATAGCTGAGTTGGCTCTAATTCTAATTCTACTCTAATTTATAAAATCTAAAAAAATTATAGTTGTCTAAGTCTTATTGCAATGCATATGTAACCACCATTCACCTCAAACTTCAACATTGGATAAACTTCAGATAATTCTACTGTTACAGAAAAATGAATTCTTGTGACAATGCTCAAGGCAATGATGCAGTTCTAATAATTATAACATACAATTCAACAACAACTTCCTTTTTTTGGCAATGCACTGTACTGCATATTACTGTATAGCCTATTAACACAAGTAAAATGTTGTAGGAATGTCTGCATCATAGGATGCTGGCAATAACCATCAATCACACACGAGCCTGAGCAAACAATGCAACCTGGGTTTGGGTGCGATGGCAAGTTCACCACAAAAATGGCCATAATGTTCCACTGTATCCTACAGAAGTCTGATACCTAGAACTGATTATAAAACTACATGTATGACTAAAGGGTTGTAGGTGGCTAGATGAGTAGGTGCTTTAGTTTGTATGTCCAAATCATATTAGACTTTGCATAAACAGACTTTTAAGCTCTGAAAAGCTCAGTATTGCTGTTTTACTAACCGTTTAGAAATGACTCATAGATCTACTGAATATTTATTCATGATTTTTAAAAACTTTTGTCAACTTGCCCTAATAAGACCATAAATAATCTTATTTTTTCAAATTTTGCTTTGCTTTGTTGTATTATGTTCCCATTTTGGCAACATCGGGGTCTACTGCTACTTGAAAATACATAAAACCAACCGCTTTTCAGCTTTGCAAAATTAATGAGAAATGACTTGCATCTCTTTAGCAATATGACTATTTACTAACGTTTGAACAGCGTTTCTGTAAATTGCAAATTCTTCACACTTACGTTGCATATAAAATTCACTAGTTTGCTTTTCATAACATGGCAAAGTCAAAACACTGACTGCAGACTACAACCACATGTGCCAGGATTCGCAAAAAGTTGAGTTCAACTCACAGTGTGTGGAACAGTGCACTGCATTCCTTAAAGAGTCTCTTTTCACACTTTTCACATTGAAGCTTAGTGTTTTTTGACAGAAAGCACATCTTCCTTGTGAGACAGATTTCGGTGTGTAGTTCACGCCCTCTTATCTTACTGATGTACTGGGTTCCGCTGTTAAGTCTACCCCAACACATCCTTGCTACTTTTGCTTTTGCTAAATACCTTGTGATTTCTCTTCGAAATTGGAGAGGAGTAGTCTTAGCATGATTGACATAGCTATAAAAGTGAAAAGCTGCCACAACAGGAAGGTGCAAGATGTTCTTGAATAAGTTCTACCACCACATTTGTGATCGCACTCATCCACGCCACCCATCCCTTGATTGCACATCTTCGCAATGTATGGCTGTTCTACTGATCTTCTGTAATTGTTTTTTTAACCTGTCTTTCTGTTTTGCTGACAGGTGTCACAGTAAAACAGTTGCTGGCAATCGTGACTGGACAGTTATTGTTCCATCTCACAAAAATAACACTGCCATTTCATCGGTCATGGTAAGATCCTCTGGGCTGTTTCACACAGTTCTTGTATGCAATCAAAGTGCAGCGTCCTGTTCAATTTTCTTTGATTGTTCACACAGGCTCTGATGTCTTTGGCAGCCAGGTCACACAACTGGTGGCTTGTAATAAAAGAAAACAACATGTTGTTTATTACTGTGTGCTGAAATAAGCATGGTGGTTATGACATGTGTTCCTGATGGGGTGGTTCTCTGAGAATCTTTTCCACAGTATATATCAACCTTGTATGGAAAACAGTCAACACTACACAGCATCCACTGTTCATATCCAAGTTTTAATGGTTATCCTTTCATAAACTGTTTAGCGCTGTGAAGACCTCAATATGGTACCATTTATTTATCTATACTGAGATTTTTCAATTTCAGTGAATTGTTACTGTCAGCTCTGCAGGGATCCACTTGCTTTTTGGCTTGTGAGAATGGGTAGAAAGCCTCATTTGGAGGAATCAAAATGAGCTCAGTATATTATGTTACATGACCAAGGTCATTCATTGCATGAGATCTGTAATAAAACTGGATGTAGCAAGACAGCTTGGAGGCCAGAGACAGAAGATTCGACGAGCACTACACAGCTGCATCTGTGAAACACTCCCAATAGAGTGAACACCACACACAAGCTATGGTAGACAAACTAAATATTAAAATTTTTCAGGCAAAACACCATTTCAAAAAAATTCAAGTTTGAAGGACTTTCACCACCTAATTTTCTCTTTAGCCTATTTTTTGTAAATTGATGTTCTCACTTGTATATGTTTGATTTCGTTGAAGTTTACAAGTGGTCTTATTATTTTTTCCCATGGCTGTAGCTATGCTTGCTATCCTAGGAAGCACTTTCATTGTATTTTTGTAATCAAATAGATTGGTGCAAGTTACAAACTCTTCACATCTGTCGAACAATGAGCTATTTCAGCAGCACTGTAGTGTGAAACAATAATGGGATTAAAAGTTATTTCACTATTGTCCTCTTATTACTGTATTCACTTTGTCTGTTGACAAAGGTGGATATTTCTGTACTATAAAGGACCAACGTTCACATTTCGGGAACATCGTTTTCAAACTTCTTGAGAGGAAAGGGACGAACAAAAAATTGTAAATCAAAGCTTGGATCAGTTAAATAGAACTATAAAAAATATTTTCATGGCATATTTTCATAAAACTTTTTTGAGTTTATAATAAACAAACAAACATTAGTTAGGCCACTCGAAAAACCACTAAATGGCTGAATATGCATTGCCATAAAAACAAAGCAACAACATGGATTTCATAATTTGGGTGCATTTTTGATAGCACCAATCTAGATGAAATTTCTGAAAAAACTGGATGTCCATTTTCAATCCATAAAACAGTTACGAGCATTTAAAAACATGTTCCCATTTTGGGAATGCTGGTCTCTACAGGGTTAACATGCATATTTCATTTAACTCAAAAAAACTTTCCAAGAAAAATTTGAAGCAGTAATGAGTTATAATTTGCAAAAGAAAAAATCAATCAATCTCCGCTCTGCCAACGAACTGGATTCTTAGATGCCGCCTCTGCAAAAAAAACTTTTTGTCCGTCTCTTAGATTTTAGTAATAGGAACTAGGAAGCATTAGGATATTCAGTGATTCTCAACAGGGTCCATCTAGAATTTCTAGTCATCCACAGACAGCTCCATAAATCTCTGATGTACAATAAATTGTGTAAGAGTAGACTAGTTGTTCATGAGGTTGAGGTATCAGTACAGAAAAGTGGTCCATCAGATATTTTTTTTTAAGTGGTCCATGGACCAAATATTATTGAACCATTGAGTTATATGAAACTGTAATATAAAAATCATGTTATCTGATGTTGGAAAAGGCAACAATCTCATGTTAACGAGACTGACCCCAGTGGTAACACTGCCCACGGCTACACAGTATAGCTAGACAGTTGAACACCGCCTTTATGTAATACATACACAGTATTATACAGTGAAAGTAGTTTTAATTGTTGGTAGTGTCTGTTTTTCCATCACAGGCAAAAACACTGCTGGAGATGTTTTGCCATTAGGCGAACCCGATTTGTTGAATTGTTCATGTGACAAGGACAATACCCTTGGATTAGCATATGGTTTATGTAACGTGACCTAAAACCCTAAACCTAAAGAGGGCTGGTCAGTGGTGTCAGTACTATCAGCATAGAAATTGAAATTTTTTTCTTGGAGGAAAATTATGTGATACATTATATAGTTGTTGCATTTTTTTTCAACTTTCGGCAGCATAGAAAGTTGATTTAGAAAGAGACAGTTTGTACCAGCAGCATAGGGATAAGAGTTCAAAAGCAACCCTTATTCTAGTGGTACAAACTGCTGCTTTCAAACTCAATCCTGACACTGGTGGTACAAACAGCCGCTTTTTAAATCAATCACTATGTTGTTGGTACAAACTGCCACTTTCTAAATCAACTTCCTATGCTGGTGGTGCAAACAGCTACATAACAAGTCAATCCCTAAGTGAATGGTACTGACACTACTGACTTTTACTCAACCTAAACACAAAAACTAAACCCAATACTTTTTTTTAAAAAGTACATAAAAGTGCTTTCATCAAATGTGTCATTTCTTCTAGCAAAGCCAAAGCAATAATAGTGAGAGGCAAACCGACGACCACTTGCACAGCAGGCGTAGACATTTACTACTCGATTAGGTTCACTGTACTGCTAGTGTCAAGAACACAGCGTTATATGCAGGGTTGTAGTGCTAAAAAAGAGGTGTGGATGTGGAATACCGTTCCCACCCCACTACACCCTTGATTTAAGTTAAAGCCAAAGTCTAATACCAAATATTGCTCAGATGCCCTCACATGGAAAAAGCCCCTTTGGTTCGTGCTATCCGCTACACGTAGAAGTTGAAATGAAAAATCTAAATCTTCAAGTAATGTTACTAGTGCAAAAAGGTGTGGCCACTACACCCCTGGTTGTATGTAGACAAAGGTGGATATGGTTCGAATGGCAAAATAGTTCCAGCAGAGCTTTTGCCACTGGCGATTAAATAGACACTACCTTAATTGCTTAACATGAACAAGTTTTAAGTGTAGTTCTGATATGTACAATTGTACATCTATGGACATTCACATTGAAAAGTATTTAAATACTCATCATTTAAGTATGCATGATGATGAATTTGCAGTATGTAGGATTTATGGCTTATAGTTATACTGTAATAGGTTTTTTGCCTATGTGTGGCACAAAAACAGGCTTAATTAAGTCAGAACCAGACAAACTGAAATGCCAAATAATGATATTGCTGTTAAAAAGCCAAAAAATATACAGGGTGTCCATAAAGTCTCTTTACAATTTAAAAAAATTATCAAAAAGTGAAATGATGAGATATCGCAATGAGGTTTGTTTTATGTTAACCAGTATTTCATAAAGTTTTTATTGACACATTAAATACACTTCTAAACATTTAATTAAAAATATCATTACTTTATTCAATACACTTCTAAATGGGCACCGTTAGTTGCACAAAGCACATCTAAACGGTACTCAATTTCCAAATTCACGAATTGAAGGACGTGATGGTGGGTCTCGAATTGAAGGATGTGATGGTGGGTCTCTTCCATACTTACTTCTGTAGTTTCGCTAGTTCTGAACATCTGATTTTGTCTCAATGAACCAGGATACACATTGTGCTTTTTCTTGAGCAGTAGTCATTTTATGGGGGTTCGATTCATATAACTCAATCATTAAACATAAGAAATTTTAATTAAGAAATTTTGTCTGAAACAATAAATTTTAGTGTCAATAAAAACTTTATGAAATATTGATTAACATAAAACAAACCTCATTGCGATATCTCATCATTTTATTTTTTAATAATTTTTTTAAATTGTAAAGGGACTTTATGGACACCCTGTATATTATGCTCTGAAGGAATATTCTGATGAGGTTATAAATATAGGTGAATAGATTCTTTGCACTGCCATGATTTGCTAGCCAATTGAGCTAGAGAGCTATTCAAACACTCTAAAAATATAGAAAGTCGAGTAGCTTTGATTTAAAAAAATTGAAGTTTTGGGGTGAAGTCATAATAGGGGTACATTTAGGCATTTTGGTCCAGGTTACTGGGACTTGGGCGCCACTGACAAAGACAATTTTGGCTCAAGTTTTTAGTGGAAACTAGGATATAGTATGAGTCTTTAGAGCCTTTAATTGGCCATCTAGTGATTCTAGTTCAAAAGTCAAAGACAAAAAAACACTTAAAAAGTGCAAAAAAGCACAATTACAATCCTTTAATTTTCCCAAAAATTGATGATGAGCCTTCTGCATTGACAAAGCAGCACATCTGCCAATGGATTGTAGATGCCTGGGCCAATGTATCAGTCTCAAGAATCATCCGAGCTTAAACATCTACATCAAGTTTTCATCTTACCGTATTTTTTTAACCATAAGCCGAACTTAAAATCCTTTAATTTTCTAAAAAATTGAAAGTGCACCTAAGGTATGGATCTGGTGCTTTCTCACCTAGGACCAATCTTGTGTGGTAAACAGTGCTATCTATTCAATTGCTAGTTAACAATTTTTTTTGTAAACACACCATCATGTTACGTAATAAAACCAACAACAATTGCAATGAACAGCACATGTGGTTGCGTGAGTAGATAGCACATACCAGAATGTTGAAGCACAGACAAGATTACTCTGCAAGGCTGCTGTGCACAGAGCAATATGTATTACTTCGTGAGGCTCCTGGCTACATTGATGCACACCGAGCCAAACACGCGCACAGCTTTTAGTTTGTTCTATTCGTGTCTCGCAGATTAGACATGTGTGACAGATGAAACTCCCTTGGATGTAATCCACCATTTTGCGCCCTATAATCCGGTGCACCTTATGTATGAAAAAAGAACAACTAGCATTCAAAAACCAAAAGTGTGCCTTATGGCTTGTAAAATATGGTAGTGGTTTTATCTAAAGATTAAGAATTTTGACAGGCAGGCTTTTAGCCCAAGACAGTTGGTAATTTTCTGCAAGTTACTTTGGCTGCATGGTCTGTACGTTGTGTGATATTGGTGTTGTGAGAAACTTGACAATTTATGAAATAAAACAGCTCAGATGACTTTTATTCTGTTTTTTAAAAACGGTTGTTAACAGGTTTGTGTTGAACCATGTAAGCTTAATCTCTTTGTAGTAAGATTTGCACTAAGTTTAAGCAAAATGGCAACTCGCACATCTTCTGCACCAACCACCAACCAGATGATGACTGATATACTTAGTAAGCTTGCTGTTGCTAATTGGTCATCTGCTGCACTACAGCAAAATGTCAAGTTTGACAAGCAAATCATTGAAAATGTTTTTGAAAATGATTTACTGGGAAGTAACTTCAGTCTACAACGAATAATGATTTTGGAATTCAGTCAATATTTGGAAAACTACCTTTGGCCCAATTATACCCCAGAGACAAGTTCACATGCATTTGTTATGTCGATTGCATGCATGGTAAATGAGAAGTATCGTGAAGCAGTGCCTGCATGGAGTGTGTTCCGACAGCATCCAGATCATTTCAGTTATTTGTTTGACAAGGTAATGAAAACTGTTCTGGATAAACTGGTCCCATTACCTCAACGAACACTATTAATTACATTCCTGGATCACTGCTACAACAGTTTGGAGGTTGATGTTGTTAGACAGCAAGTGCAAAGAACTGTTAGCCTTGCTATGTGGCAGTGTCTTCTTAGTTCTCGACTTCAGGAGAAACTGAAGGCTAGCAGCAAGCTAAGGAAAGTGTGGAAGTCTATTTTACGAAAAGATGCCAATGCTGACGAACAAACTCGTGAAAAGAATACTTTTGACAGAACATTTTTACAAACACTAATGAATCGTTTTTGTGGAATGCTTGCTAATGATATCTTTGCTGAAGATGAGATCAGATACTGTCACCAGTTTGTGGATTTGTTGATAGATTTGGACTCATGCTTGCCAACACGTCGGTGGTTTAATGCTCTTCTAATTGATTCACATCTGGTGGTCAGATGTAGTAAATCTGTGCTGTACCAAACAGATGATGTTTTTCATCAACTGGTTGAAACTCTAAGGATGTATTCCAAGTTTGAGGTAAATGATTTGACAGGAGAAGCTCTGAGAAAACAAGAAATGATGGCATTGCACTATGACAGAATGTACAAGCTACAGTTGTGTGCATTTGCAAAGTTTCCATTGTTACGACAATTTGCATTTGGGACAGTGGCACAAATAGATAAGCGAGTGTCATTGCTAAAACATTTTTCTGTGCTTACCTTAGAAGACTTGAAAAGATTAGCTGATGAACTGCACATAAGTATTTTGGAGTCAGACACAAAAGATTTGATACTGGAAATGCTGATCTCTTACCATGAAAAGCAAGCATCACAGTTGGATGCAATAAATGCATCACCAATCTATCCCACTGAGCAAGTTTTGTGGGATGAGAATCTGACCAAAACTGAGAAGTTTTCAAATGATGCTTGCCTTGCATTGCCAAAACTGAATCTTCAGTTTCTTACATTGCATGATTACTTGTTGAGAAATTTTAATCTTTTTAGATTAGAGTCTGCTTATGAAATCCGAAATGATATTGAAGATGCTATTCATAGAATGCGTCCTTGGCAGACAGAAGATGGTTCATGTGGATTCAATGGCTGGGCAAGAATGGCTTTACCAATACAATCATTTTCTGTTGTAGAAGTTGCAAAGCCAGATATTGGGGAACTGGCTCCATCACGAGTTAGGGCAGATGTATCACTTACATTGAATGTGGCTCGTCAAGCTAGGGAAGAATGGGAAAATCTCAGGAAACATGATGTGTGCTTCCTTCTTTCTGTTAAGCCAGCAGAACATGCTTCAGAGCATGATCTTGGAAATAGAAAAATTCCGTTTTTAGAACGTTTTTCTGTCACTGTAAGAGGGTGTGAGGTGGAAGGAATGCTGGACACAGAAGGGCATGTGATTGAAGAAGGACCAGAACCTAAACCAGCAATCCCAGGTCAAACTAGAATTTTTCGTGTGTGGTTAGATACAAACCAGTATCATGCTGATATGCAAGCTGTTTTAAATGATCAGTTACCTGATCCTTATGAATCTTTTAATTTAGTAGTTCGAAGAAAACCAAAAGAAAACAATTTTAAAGCTGTTCTTGCAACCATTAAAGGCCTGATGAACACTGAATGTGTTGTTCCTGAATGGTTGCATGATGTGCTTCTTGGATATGGTGATCCAGGTGCTGCTCATTACACCAAACTTGCTCGAACAATTAACTCTTTGGATTGGAATGACACTTTTTTAAGCCTGTGTCATCTGCAAAGAAGTTTCCCCAAACATAAGGTTGTATCTGATGAGGAAAGCTCTATGCCACCATTCAAACTGGAATTTGACCATGAAGATAAGAAAATCTCTGTGGCATCCCATGTCATACCAAATCGAGGCCCTTATAGTTTCAACAAACCACGCAAAAATGGGGTTCAGTTCACTCCCACACAGGTTGAAGCTATTCGTTCTGGAATGCAGCCAGGCCTAACCATGGTTGTTGGTCCTCCAGGAACTGGCAAAACTGATGTGGCTGTTCAGATCATTTCCAATTTGTATCACAACTTTCCAGAGCAAAGAACACTCATAGTAACTCACTCCAATCAGGCACTGAACCAACTGTTTGAAAAGATCATGCAGCTTGATATTGATGAAAGACATTTGCTTCGTCTTGGGCATGGTGAAGAAGAGCTACAAACAGAGAAGGATTTTTCTCGCTACGGCAGAGTCAACTTTGTTCTAGCCAAGCGTCTTGAATTACTAAAGAAAGTTGGCCAATTGCAAAGTAGTCTTGGAGTCCCTGGTGATGTCTCTTACACCTGTGAAACAGCTGGCCACTTTTTTTTGTATCAGGTTTTGTCAAGATGGGAAAAATATGAGCGCCAGGTTTTGGAAAGCAAGTCCCATTCTGAGTTGGAAGCTACTTTTCCATTTCACAATTTTTTTTCTGATGTTCAACCTCTTTTCAAAGGACAAAATTTCAAAGAAAATTGGAATATAGCAGAAGGGTGCTTCAGATATATTCGCAACATATTCACACAACTAGAAGAGTTCAGGGCTTTTGAACTACTGCGTTCAGGTCTTGATCGATCTAGGTACTTACTTGTAAAAAGTGCCAAGATTATTGCAATGACATGCACGCATGCTGCTTTAAAACGGCAGGACTTGACACAACTTGGCTTTAAATATGACAACATTTTAATGGAAGAATCTGCTCAAATTTTAGAAATTGAAACTTTTATTCCACTTCTGCTTCAAAATCCTTCAGATGGTTACAATAGGTTGAAACGCTGGATTATGATTGGTGATCACCACCAGCTCCCTCCAGTTGTTAAAAATCTTGCATTTCAAAAGTTTTGCAACATGGAGCAGTCACTATTTTCCAGACTTGTTCGTCTTGGTGTGCCTATTGTACAGCTGGATGCTCAAGGACGCGCCAGGCCAAGCATCTGTGACTTGTATCGATGGAGATATTCAAGTCTTGGTGACTTGCCTCATATTCTGGCCAATGAAGAATACAAGTGCTTCAATCCTGGCCTTAGTTTTGATTATCAAGTTATCAATGTTGATGACTATCAGGTTTGTATGTCTTTTTCTCTTCATTATTTGGTACAACATTGAACAATGAATGCAGTTGTTAGGGTGTAATTTAATTATACAAATTTTTGTGTTTCAAGTTCAAGCAGTTACTTGTTCATATTTGAGTGTCAGATATCATGATTGTTATAAAAAAATGTCTAGTTAGACATATGTCAGTTTTTGTCAAAATTTTGAAGATGTGGTAGCATTTGAAGTCTGAATCTACTGTGTTGCAATTCAGCAAGTCAAATGCCAAGCATACTGGGCCATTCCGTGTCGATTCTCAGGAAGTGGTCAGGGCACCCTCTTTTCCTGAAATTTTATTCAAATTGTCACTTTTCCTGAAATTTTACTCAAATTGTCATTACCCCATATGATGAACATCTGCAAAATTGAATGAAATCTGTCAAGAAATGACATGATTATAAAGCTTACTAGTTGGGGTTGTTTAGCTAAGGGGGAAAAAATTGTTTATATTTGGCCATGTTTAAAGCCTTATTACTGCCAAACTACATTACTGAACAACCCCAATATTTCAGGGATGCTAACAACTTTGCCAAATATTGAAAAAATGACATTATCTACATTGTGACTTTCTGAGGTCAAAGGTCATAGACCCCCAAAATTGACATTCTAGCTCTTGCTACAAATTTTCGAAAATTTTCAAACCTCGTCCCGGTTTTAATTCTTGATGGTTTTCGCTTATATTTGGAAGAATTGTTGCTGATACAATTATCTTTGACCTCAGAAAATTTTATTGCAAAATATCAAAAGGTTTGTGAGATATCTTGGGCCAAACTTGGCACAAAATGAAAAAACTGAAAGCGGGGTACCTTTGTTGCCTCAGTTACCCATGACCACAGTGAAAATTTACATTGAAAAAATTTTCACATATTATGATATGGCAAGTTTGCCGTGCAAAAATCATGAATGGTTCTCAATGTTTTCATAGAGAAAAAATTTGAAGTTTGTGCAAAACCTACAAATTTTGTGTAATACAGAGGTCTTAATATTAACTATTTTGCATTATACCATTGTTATTCAAGCTAGCTTCACAAATTCATTATTAAATTCTAGAGTTCTGTTTTGTCTTGTGCAAAGTCACTTGCTTGCTTAGGTGGAATGAAACTGAAAATTTTTTGTTTGACAGCTGGTCTATGAATGTATCGTACCTGGATTTCAGCCTGAAACCAGCAGTTTTCGATTGCCTTACCAACACCATAGCTCCTCTGTCGATTGCGTTAGAGAGCTGTGCAAGGGCTCAAATGGATTGGCTAGTCTTCTGGTCTGCACTCGAAAAAATTTTTTAGTTGGGGTTTGTGGAGTTTTTGTGAGTGACGTCATAAGTGAAGTAGGTTTTGGGTCATTTTGGCTCATGTTGCCCCGTCTAGGGCCCAACCACTATCCAAAGTTTTTCGCTGACGTTTTCATTGGAAACTAAGCTCGAGTCCGAGTCTGTTGAGCCTTTGATCGACTTTCTAAAGTTTCTGGTTCAAAAGTTATAATCTTACACAAACAAATTTTATCTAATTAACTAATTATCTAATTAGTCAAATATATTTTTTTTTCTTTAGAAATTAGATCATAACTTTTGAACCCGAAACCCCGGCAGGTCATTCAAAGTATCAAAAGACTCGACGATTTGGGCCCAGGGCCAGATGAAGTGGGCCAAGGTGACCAAAACGTCCTCCATTTAAGACGTCACTCACAAAAAACCCGCATAACCCAGCCACAAAAAATTTTTTCTTAAATTTTTTTTAAATTACGAAATTAAATTGAAAAAACAATTTTAATTAAATACACTTGGTTTAACCCTTTAACGTCATATGTGCCGAATTCGTCCCATCCAATGTTTTGTTCTTTTATTCTGCAGACAGTTATTTTTATCGCTCAACAACCGGTGTCCTGAATTTGGCCGGAGTTGCACTTTTATTTCATGCGTTTTATCACCTTTGAGTGATTACAGGTTTGACATCCGCCATCTTGAATTCTGTTGACTGTTGGTTTATAGCAGGAGAGATTAAGTAGAGATTTTGATGAACATTTTTTGAATAGTTTTCAGTTCTGGGTGACAGAAAAAATCAGGAATATAGAGTCACTCCTATAGAATAGGAATCTGACTTCTTTTGTTTAGTAGCATTGCTTTGTGAGTTTTTAGGCAGGTTCTTGTGGCTGGGACGAATTCGGGACAGTGGTCATTTAGGCATAAAATTGTGGATAAGCAATACTATTCCGCAAGTCTGGGTATTGCATTTTTATCATTTTTGCAGTTATTGCTGTTTGATTATGTTGAGATATTTACGTAAAAAGGCGTAACTTCTTACTAAATGAAACGTAGCTAGTTTTATGACAAGAAAGTGACTAGAAAGTACGGTTTCCAGACTGTGAAAGTGATAATAGTAAGTAGTATGACAATAATAGGGATCCATACTATATTATTCCTACAAGAAACAACTTTACAGCGATTCATCTGATTCCAAAGAAGACACTTGTGTCATGGCATTTCGCAGTTAGAATGTTTGCAACAGTGATTTCAAAAAGAAACACTGAAGAGTCCCAAGCTTTCCACTTTGGAAGAGTCAGAAATTGAAGCATATCGTATTCCTGAATTGGGCTAAGATGAATGCAATATTACCATTGTTAATATTTTCATCTTGTTGATTTGGTTGTCATGCATAGATAGATTTTGTATAGATAGGATTGTAAAAATTTTGGTGTTCCGAATACAAAGCAAAATAATTTTTCGGACTTCAAATCCAGCATAACTGAAGCTTTTTTCAAAAAAGGCGAAGACATAATTTCCAAATGAATGCGAAACCATCTTTGGAATTGAAATCTAGGGTATCTACAACAAGAACCCGTAAATTCTGGGGAACCTGCTCTGCAGAAACAGGCAGGTCACAAAATTACATGTGAAGAGATAAGATTGGTTGGAGGTGGGAGTGAGGTGACCATGATGCCAGAACCTAACATCAGTGATGTAGTTGAGACCTAAACGTCAGGACTGAGACCTGGTCAAACCTTAGAGACCAACACCTCATCGAAAAATCTGATACTCGAGAATGGAATATTTGTAGGTTATGCCGATATTTTTCTGCAAATTTTTTAAAAATATTGTAGCAACTACAAAGTTGCGATTTTTTCGAATTTCTGGCATTTTTCCTACCCGCTTTGGTTGTTTCTTATCTGTAAATGCAGCAGACCAAAAGTACATTCATTTACAAAAGTTTTACTAAGCCATATTTTTGCCGTACTCAAAGCCTCAAGTGAATGTACTCGTGATTGAGACCAAAACAAGACCTCAAACCTTCAAGACTGAGACTCAGAAAATGGGAAGTCTCGAGACCAAGACCAAATCTCGAGACCATCACTGCCTAACATGCAGTGGAGAAACCAATATTCTCTGTAGTAAATGCAATGTACATCTATATTTGAACCAGTGATGGAGTCTCGAGACCCATTTTTCCGAGACTCGGTCTCGAAGGTTTCAGGTCTTGTCTCAGTCTCGAAGGTTACAGGTCTCGAGACTTTGAATATTGCAAAGAAATAGATTAGTGAAATTTCTACAATTCACTTTTTTGTTTGTTGTATTTGCAGGTAAGAAACAACCAAAACATGTTGGAAAATGTCAGAAATAAAAAATTCAACTCAGAAGTGATGACGACATTCAAATAAATTTTGGCAAAATGCTCAAATTTTCACGTCTCGAGTCAAGTTTTTGATGAAGTCTCGGTCTTGAAGTTTCAACCAGGTCTCGGCCTCGAAGGTTACGCTCTCGACTGCATCACTGGTCTAAACAAACACAAAAATTGTTTCAAGCTCTATTACCAGTAATGTACTTCAACTGCGATTCTAAAGCATCTTTAAATGCTTTCAAAACTTCCAACAAATGTTGATCTGGTATATGCAATACTTCCTTTGATAAAGTGCAAACCATTCATAAGATAAAGGTTCTTATCAGTTTTAGAATGATTTGTTAGAGACAAAGAAAAAAAGACCTTTTCAACAAAAACATACCATGACTTTGAGATTCCTACAGTGTAAAATGGTTACGAGGTTTCAGCAAGTAGTGTAAATAATTACAGTAAAAAAGCATTGATGTTTGTCTTTGCTTTGCTGTCATTTACAGAAATACTATGTTTATAGGATACAGTAAAAGGCAATCATTTCAATGCAAATTGATAGCAATTCATAAAAATCTGATATTGTAATGACTCAGCTCTTCAACGTTGCTTCTGTTCAGCAGTGCTGCTTCATGTAACCTGTTTGTTTCAGTTTTGCTTTTCTGCTATGAAATATACTGACAAAAAACAAAAACATGCTTAAATTTTTTAAAAACTCAAAATTCCATGCACACAGGCCCAAATGACCAGTGTCCCGAATTTGGCAGATGGATCCATTCCCCCCTAACAAAGCATACAATAGGAAAAAACACACACTTTGGATTTTAGGTTCATATTTGATAATAATTTTGAGTAGAAAAATTTTTTTCAGCAAGTGGATGATAATGTGGACATTAAGGGGTAAAATTAAATGCATCGTTTTGGTTTCATGATCTAAAGCAGGGGTCTCCAAACTACGGCCCGCGGGCCAAATGCGGCCCGCGAAGTCATTTCATCCGGCCCGCGAAGCCATTTTGTCAATGATGAAAAAAAAAAACTGCACATGTTTTCACGAAAAATTTTTCGATTTGTTAGAATATAACATATCCGAAACAATCACATTAGGCCTACGTAAAAAGTCCGGCCCTC
>Ga0210059_1000896_pt1 | contig 42209 bp, 20 predicted proteins | sample Ectturendosymbi2_FD_188042 | JGI IMG/M metagenome (GOLD analysis project Ga0210059, IMG submission 188042) | Ecteinascidia turbinata endosymbiont from Florida, USA - Sample 2 (SPAdes) (version 2) | ecosystem: Host-associated > Tunicates > Ascidians > Unclassified | place: Key West, Florida... | reverse complement strand
TTAACCCCAGTGGTTTTCAACCTTTTTAGTACCGCTACCCATTACAGCAACCCACTACAACCCAACGACTCCCATCTACACTTCGAATAAAGCAAATATAATACAGCTATGTACATGAAATATCTACTCGCGACCCTTTAACAAATGGTCCACGACCTCTATGGGGTTTGCGCCCCAGGTTGAAAACCACTGGTATGTCCAATGCTTAATGTCAGCACTCAGGAAGTAAGAAAGCACTTTTAATCAAACTTGTACGATAAGAATTTGCAAGTTTAGTGAAAGAAATGGCAAAAATAACAATTAACGTTCAAAAATGAACTAATAGGTTCAAGACCAATTGGTTCACGTCCATGCACTACTGTAAATGGGAAGGTAAAAACAACCAACTTCTTCAGAGAATTCGTGGATTTTTCAAGAGTTTGCAAACATCCATTGAAGTTAAATAATTGCGAAGTTTGAATCAAAACCGAAATTAGAATTCGTGGCACTCCGGATACCAAAAACCGTAAAGATTCTTCGTGAGCTTTTTGCCGCAATCGCATGAATCGACCAATATTGACCAAAATCACTGAAACTTCAGCTGCCACCAGCATTGCCACGCTTTCGTCAGTGTTGTAATGCGAGCTGCAAATGCCGAAAGGTTTGACGGAACATCGATGCCAGTCCATTTAAAACAAAATATATGGTCGTGTCGTCTCCATTTACGCCATTCTATGCGTTGTTTTCTGGTGAAAGAGGTCGTCAAACTGGTTCCTGTCATTTAACCCAGAATAGACTAAACGAACCTGGGAAGTGTTGACAAGCCGTCACTTACCCCATTCTCGCTCAAACTTCTGTCATCTTCGGCCACTTCAGTATATTTACTCTCCACTTCGTTTGCAATGAAACTTGTCTAAAAATTAATATGAAAACGTAGTGTTTGAGTAATCTACATTCCTTCTGACAAGGCTAAGAAAGGGCACGTAGTCTAATACTGTGTCGCACGGATGCGTAGCGTTGCCTGAAAGAGCCGAGATTCTAAAAAAACAAACACTTTGCGTTTCAGCCGCAACAATGCTTTTTAGCAACAGCGACAACCACTGCAAGGATCACAGTTTAAATGACGGTTTACACTGAAGAAACACGTGATTGGACAGCGCCGTTGATGGCAAACCACTGTTGGACATGTTTTGCATTGAACACAGATATTACCTCTCTCTCCCTCTGATCAGCACATACTGGTGTTGTGCCCTTTGACAAAACAGAACCATTAGATCTGTACGAGGAGCCTCTCCCATTGCTGATCCCGCTCAAAGACAAACGACCCTGTAAATACCGGTTATTCAGGTGGTTCGATAATAGAAAATGTAAAGTTGAAATTTAATTAGAAAGGGTTTGACCCGGTCTGTGATTACCGCCCCAGTCCTGATGGTGATAAATCGCACCATGGCTTCATGATGGGCTGGGGATTTGCTTCAACAAAAATCCATGTCATTAATGATTTCTAACGTTCACTTCACAACGAGTCATGCAATAGAGATTGGTGTCAGGTTGGTGGCTCTCACTGAAGTGCGTTTGTCGTGCAGTGAAGTTGAAACAAAACACGGCCACCTTGCATTTCAAACGTTTGTGCAACAAACACCTGCCGGGATAAGGTGGATACCTGGTGTGACCCGGAGCTGTTGAAGGTAGTGATCATGGTCACTGATGACCGGCTTCGCTCGCGCCTGCCCTTCTGTATCTCAGCAGACAAGTTGAAACGCTCCCAGGCTTTCTTAAACTCGGCCTGAACCTGAAAACAAGGCAAGTGTCACGAGAGGCGAGCAAGGATAAAGCCTTGTACAGAACAAGCAGTGAGAAGCTCTTGAAGGCGCTGAGCTGTGCGTGAAAGCACTTAACCACTGTCTACTGCGCATGCGCACTGCCTTTCAACGCATCCTCACCTCTCCGTTGCAGAAGCAATAAATGATGGCGACGAAGAAGCCCTGGAAACACAGCAATAGTTTGTGTCAATTCGATCGAAGCAAATCTGCGTTACATGTATTTCCTGCTGAGTAAACACAAGAAACAGTGCATGAGCCTTAAATCGCCACCACGCGATGGACGGCCAGGTACCGGTGATAACTTGTACAACCTTCGTTTCTCGACTTTACAAACATGATTCTCGATCCCAAACACGTGATTCAAACTATAATGTACCCAAAAAATATGTTGCCACTTGTCAGCTTACCAGACCAAAGTCCAAAACTGGCAGCTTAATGCGTAAAGTAGGTGCAAAACAAAGTCATTATGTTTTTGGTTCATGATTTAAAAGTAAATAAAGTAAATATGTTTTTTGAAACCGAAAACCCCAAAGTTTGTTGTTATTCTCCTAAGGCAATGGTTCCCAAACCTGTTCGAGCCGTTACCCAAATCACGGTAGCGACTATGTCTTATTATCCTCAATATTTCAAAGTAATCGCTCATAATACAGAAAAACATTGTGGCTTTGGTTTCGCGTACCCCCCGAAAAATCGCATATTACCCCCCGGGGGGTAATTTACCCCCACTTCGGGAACCACTGTCCTAAGGTTTGGATTAAATAACCATTTGCTAAAATCGGTTGTTGTGACAAGTTGCGCGTCTTGAACAATACTGAATAACCAACTTGATAATACGCGAGGAGTTTGCTGGGTATCCATACTCGATCTTAAAATGCATATTAATTACAGTGGAGATGTTTCTGGAGAATTTGCGAACAGTCTTTTTTTCCTCACGTAAAGGCAGCCAGGATGACACAAAACCGGGAAGTTGTGTTGACGGAGTTGCGAATTAAAATAGTGGTGGTTGGCTTCACTAAAATATTTAACAAAAAAGCACGTATTAACCACGAAAGGAAAAGATTTTTCAATTGTTCATCTTTAAACAATCGGCTGTGGTTGAGAGTTCAAGGCTTGCCGAAAAACTATCATAAGAACAAATATCATGTGAACAAGTACTAACCTTAATCAGTAAATATACCAAACAGTTAATATTTACCTGAAACGAGTTGAAGAACAGATCAAAATACATCCTTATTGTCCACCATGTGCCAGAGGTCACACCATCAGGCATCCCGATGAATATGATCGCATGAACACCAAACATCGGAATGAGAACCAACGTAGATTTCGCAAGTTTCCTGTCAATAGAAAAACGACTTCCAGTCAAAGACACGATCAGGGCGTACATCGGTTTTGCGACGTATGCAGTGGATACGTCTGTCCGTTCAAGTTAATGGTGTTTAGCCAAGCTTCACACAACCAACCATCCTCAACGAACTTCATGCCTCTACGCAGCCAACTTTCGTAGATGGCATCACTTCAGCCACAAACTCCTGGCCCTTTACTCACTTATATTGCCGCCTGTTGTCTGTTTTTCCTTGGCCACCAACCAGACCTCTCTCCTTCATCTTGTACCACAGCACCCGGACAATGTTCAGGAACAGCAAGAAGTTTATCTGAAGCATCGAGCAAGTCGAAATTATCGTTCAACGTTGCATAGAAAATGTCCAAGAACTAAATCGACGATTTCGCTTGTTAGTCAACTTGCAGGGCTCGTTATCAGGTTCTGAATGATTGATGACGTGTAAAAAAAACTACAGCATTTTATTTCCGGCAACAGGATGACAATATCGTAACAACCAAAAACACACAATACACGGTAACAAGGAACAGAGTAACTTTCGATGCTGTAGCAGAATAAAAACTGCAACGTAGGAACTTTTATAGTCAAACTCTAGCTCGCTTGCAGTTCATTTGCCAAGCCGTGGAAGCTCTTTAACAGTCGCTTACCACATTCGCCACGACAATTGGTCCGTTGTAGATCCACTTGTATTCCGGTATAGCGATGTCCCAACATCTGCATCAACGCGAAAAAAATGACTTCAATCACTGTTGCAAGTTACCAGCGGGTCAGTTAAGTTTTACAATAGAGTGTTCTGTCACTGATGACACACACTAAGCGCTTTCACTTCACACCCCCTGTTATGGTTGAAAACCGTCCAAACATTCATACGAGTTTTTATACTTTCTTGCGCAGCTGCGACAGCCTACGTCATCAAATGAACATACATAGGATTCCGGCCATACTTCAACGCTTGTATTGCTCTCTGTGTGCGACCAAATATTGGAAACTGGTTAAACGGATTTACAACAAATTAAAACAGTTTTTGAATTAACTTTTCGACCATTAATCGATGCGAACACAAAATTGAGATCAATCTATTATGATTCGACAGCACCAAACCTTGCCAAATAAGCTTTTCATTAACTCTATACTCAAAACGGAACATTATGAGCGCTATGTTGTAAAAATGTTCACCCCCTGCAAGAAGAAACGGAGTTGAAAAGAATGAACAAATCTTTCAATACAAACTAAAGAAACCAAGCATCGCAAGCACTTCTGTGACGGCATAAACCTAAGTTTGGAGTAGTGTTGGTAATGTTTTTGATACAAAAAAGGCACTTGTAGCATTCTTAAAAATATTCACAAAGATTTATGTGATGAGATTTTTTTCCAAAACCAGGCCAGCAGTGATCGAATTTAAGGTTTTGTTTTTTAATAAGAGACACGCAATCCAAATAGACGAAAACATAGCAAGTTTGGCAATGTCAGCAAACGCAATTGCAAAAAACATAATAAAAGCTGGAAAGTTTTCAGTGAATTGGATGGAATATTTTTTGTTAACCAACCACTGATTTCCTTTTATGGCATTCATTCTGAAAAATCGGCATCGGTCGAACGATTGTGACGTGACAAAGACTCCGCCGCCCACTTCACGGGAAGTTTGCAACATAATGACAGTCAACCAGTCTGGGATTTGGTTTCAAGTATGCGGAGCGTTCCTACAATTGACAAGAAGATCCTCGACGCTCCGCAGCTGCATGTCACGTGTCATGTTGTTGCCTGGCCCGGAACGAAGGCAGCGATGCGTGAAATACTTCCGTAGAAACATGAGACCCCCAATTAAAACCTAAGCAGGAACCCCTGGCACCTTTTGGCGTCATTAGCCGCCCATCATTTCCGGGTTTTGAAAACCAGATGCTCGAATTATTCAGGTTAGGTACAAGCACCGATCCTGTGCATGTTGAGTCGCAATCATAAGAGTTCACTGTTAGTGAAAAAATGTCTGAAATGTGTCAGAATGTCTGTTTTTAATTCAAATGGGTTTTGCGCGGTTCCGTCGTTTCTTCCTGTTTTCTGCATTTTACAGTTTCTTTTCTGAAACGGTAGAACCCAACGTCAAGAATAGCTTATGATTAGCTGTTGGATCAAAAATACTGATTCCCTTGAATCTAATCATCGATGTGTTGCTTGACCAGGTATACTCGTATTTGTCTAAGAAGGATGGACAGCGTTCAGGTCGTGTGCGCTGATACCAGTCTATCGAAACCATAAATTCCGTTCGCAGACAGGTCATTTCTTCCCGTTTTCACAACGACACGTGCAGTCGTTCAATCCTATCATTTTTACAGGGCTGTGGGTGGTGGGAACGGTGGGCTTCAAAAGATATTTCCCGCCTATTATTTAAACTCCATCTTACACGCTGAAGATAACAGTGTTCCACAGAAGAAGGATTTGTGAAGCAAAAATTGAACTCTATCGTAAACGTGTTTGACTTACGATGTATGTTGCCGGGAAGCGTCTGTTGTCGCTCTGACAATCGCCCAGGGAACAACGAAAAGCACGGGAACACCTGCGAGAACAACACTCGAACTCAAACCACAGTTCAAGAAAGATCAGCTCGCGTGGTCAAAGGCCTCGGCGTCCCAACATAGCTGCACGCAACGCCAACACTACTATTGCGATATGAAGTATTTGAAACTCACCCCAGCCAATCATCGTGAACCGCCATAAATACTTTTTGTCGGAAAAGAAAGCTACAAATATTAAACTGTGGAGGTAGAGCGCTTCAACCAATATCCAGTAGTAATTCGTTGCCAGGAAATAATGGAATAGTGTCATCACAATCTTGCAACCAGTCTGCAATGAAGAAATTTCGTGACAATTTATAAAACAAGTACCAAGCAGCAACGCAAAAAGCGCAAAATCATTTCCAGAAGAATCAGAAAATAAACTTGGCTTGGAAATGACTTGTCATAAAACGGTAAATACAAAGGTTACAACTTCTATCTCAATCACCACCATCCCCCATGTCAACAAACGGAACTTTTCTTAATTCACTGCATGTTTCCTATAATTTCCTGGCAAACACAGCACTTTTGATTGTAACGTTTGTATTCTTTGCTTGTTCAACACCAAAGGCAACATCGGTCAATAGACATGTTTGCTTCAAAGTGGAAGTACTCAGTGTGCGTCATTGAGAAGAAATAAGAAATAAGCAAAAATGGAACCTTAACAAAGGAGGTCGACATCTGGAGCGAGACAGCAAACATTACACGCCCCAGCGGCAACTTTGCTGCAAACCCCAAGTTCTACCTTACCTTTCTCGAAATGCTGTGCAACAGAAAATGTCACCCTTTCTAAGCGAAATTAATGTGAAAACGTTTCTTCTTAGAAAATATTACGGTCTCATCGTTTGGTGCGTGAAACAGCACCGTCAAGCTGCTTAATGACTTATTTGACTGAGTGAACATGTGACATTGATGCGTTATATCGCTCACAGAAATTTATGAAGCAGGTTGTTGGGATCTTATGGGCGTGGCAGGAAGAGTGACAAGGACGTATTAAACTCAATACTAAGGTTGTATCTCTTCCTCCATTTTCAGATATTATAAGCATTGAAACAAACATTCAGTCATCACATCCATTACACATAAGCAGGAATCCGCTCCTGCGAACCTCAAGAAAAGCAAATGTTCAAATTCACGGTCAAGTGCTAGTTAAGTATTCTTCATTTGGCGTAAACATCATTATTGTTGTTGGTCCAACATGGAGACTTCGGTAAAATATTTCCTAGTAACTGTATATTGTGTGATTAAGGATAGATAAAAATTGAAAGGAATGACTAATTGTAACTGAACCAGCGGCGATTTTCGGATCAGGCACAGATAATATCGTTTCTAAACGCTCATTAAAGTGGAAACTAGACAATTTCCGTCATCAACCTGAACAAACTTTTATTTCACACGAAATGTTTTCCGAAACCCTTGGTATTTTCGTTTGTGTAAATTTAGTCTTCCTTACGGTAGTTGCACAAAGATTATTTCTGCCTTCACGACATTCGCAGTTTTGCAACAAACAAACATCAAGACTGAATTGACTTTGTGAAACGCTGTTTTCCGACCTATGATAAACAAGAACCCTACCAATCCTATCCAAATCCATCCAATACAATTTTTTTCAAATACAGAGAAAAAGCTATAGATATGCATCAAGCAGCATTGCAATTTACGATAAGTTTCCGGAAAGCTTTATTTAAGTTTTGTGGCTGCCTTCTCAGGTCCAGGCCAGGGTTGCCAGGTTGACATTTTTACGGCCAAATTCCAGAAATTTGGCCTTAAAATGATGTTTGCCATTTACGCCATAGTTTGCCATTTTTTTGGCCTTTTTTTATGGTGCTGGCATGAAAAAACATTGTTTGGCATTTTTTTAAACCTCTGGCTCAGCTACTGCTGTCGGCTTGTAATTATAAAACTTTTTCACAGGACAAAGGTCCTCTCTTTTCTACCACGGTCCCATTCTCGAAGATACAAGCGGCTTTGCCGTCTAAGTGACGTCACAGGGCAAAAGACGTAATACCTTTTTGATCAAGACTGCCAAAACTGCGACACACTGTACATTGTCTTAAGCAGTAGGCCGCGCTGTTTTCGGAAAAATAAACATAAAAGTCTATGCAAATCAGGTTAGCTGTTGTGCTATACAGTATTCAAGTTCTATTAAGAAAGGATCTACTGTATATAATGTGTGTGCTTATTTGCAGGTTATTGGTATTCTTCATGCTTGTATGTCAGTGTATATTATAAACGCAGGCGTGCAGCCATTTTTGCAATATTTTCATATAAGCATATAACAGTACTGCCAGATTTTCATATAAGTTTAAACCACGATGAAGCTAATTTAACAGATTTCCATACAGGTTTAAACCAGTAAAGTCAATGTAGCAGATTTTCATATAAGTGCATACCAGAACAGCCAGATTTGTTAGATTTTCTTTTTGAAGCAGATATTTTGTGGAATTGTGACACATCTAATGCTTGGTTCCAGAATCAAGTGATTGGAAACTTTTTTTTACATTTACGGCCTGAGGAGTTTCAAGCGACGTGAGATGTCACAACGCTGTGTTTTCATCATAGGCCATGCCGTAGTCAGGATAGCTAAAAAGGTGAGTGAAACAACACTGCACAGGGGTGCTTACAGAAAGCGCCAAACATGCGGAAGACAATAAAGCTTCCTGTACAGAAAGCACAATATTCGGAAGACAATAGATATTCATTGAAGAGAGGCAAGAGACGGGCAGCAACACTTGTTAATACACTGAATACGGCGAAATTGGAAGCTATGGCGTGGTGCATGTGTATGTTCATGAACTGGGATCTATTGCTTCAGGCATTCACAGGTAGGCCTGTTTTCTATCAAGCATCTTCAAGCAAAAGTGCATGGTAGCATATTTTGTTCTAGCTAAGGCTTCAGGGACAAAGCCTTGAAAATCAAAGGGTAAAAAATGAGTGAGGTTTCTAGCTTAACTCAGTGTGTACTTCATAGTACACTAGTTATTTGTTGCTTTATATGCAATATTAATTAACGCCTTATTCACGAGCACCACTGTGTTTTTGCCATTGCTCATCTGGTAATATCAAAACCGACAGCATTCGGCCTGTTTCAGCTTGTTTGGCATTTTTTTACAAGTGATTTGGCATTTTTGGTTCACTTGGACCTGGCAACCCTGGTCCTGGCTAGGACAGAACAGCGTGAAAAGACGTCCATAATAAAAGTAAGCAAACCCTTGCTCGGTACGACCTTCGTGTGTAGCGTCTTATAAAATCAAATTTTTTCGAGACAGTCCATTCAGACGTAAACAAAACTTATCACAGAGAAACTGCACAATTTTTTCCCTTTAGGCCAGGGTTGCAATGTCTGATAATTCGCTCACACAATACATTTGATCACGGTAAAAGTTTTGAGTCATCCTGCCATGTTGCTTACAAACTAATTAGGGAAATGACTGCCCAAGAACGTGGAATGAAGCAAATAGTAAAAATCAATTTTAAACACATTTTTGCGGTGGTTGAATGATCAACAGAGGAGTTGATGTTCCAGTACGATCAAGATCAACATCACCTTTACGACACTACTATTTCGTTGCGGTTATTTGGTCATTTCACTTTGTTTTACGTTGAGTCTACTCGGCATAACTTCACTAGTTTTTAAAGATTGCATGATGCTTCTGTTGAGCTGCTGCGACGGTAGTAACTCATTCAACATCCACATATAACCCACATGTGAAAAAAGGAACGATTTTACAAATACCTTAAAAGTAAAAAGCAAGACTTCATTGGCCAGCATCAAGGTTTACCAAGAATGTTCTGTAGAGATACGCCGGGTACACGTGGCGCAAGCACAGCCCTACATCTGCTTTTTTCTCGGTCATAGACCAATGTGATTTTGAAATGACCGAAAAAATTAAGTCATTTCGGTTAGAATGTCTGAAAATTTAGGCTAAAAACAACTGTTACGACGAGTTCTGTGAGACAAATGACCGAAATGTTTCAGTGACCAAAATGTCTTTGCAAAAAATGACCGAAATGTCTCAGCGAAAAAAAAACAGCCCTACGCATTGCTGCTATCAGCAGACTGCGAATCAATACAACTTTACCCTTTTGGAGATGTGCAGCGTCAGTGGTCTGAGAATCTTGGCCCACAGCGTTAGGGGCAGGTCAATATGTGATGTAAACCAGTAATGGCAAAAAAATGCCAACAGCACACTTACGGCATTTGAAAAAATGATGCCGTGTTTTTTTTCCTAACACTACTAATTTTGGCTTAAAATACCTGTCTTCTACGATTTAGCTGCCCCGATAAATATTTCACACGATTCCAAGGTGTAGATGGCTTTTCCCGAAAGCTTCGAAACATGTTCTGTACAGAATACAGGAGTAAAGGCAGATTGGGTTTCGTAACACTACGTACAAGAACCCACGTACTCATTTGCTACACACGGGCTTTTGTGCTTACCAGATACGAGTTGGCCGATTCTGCCGCTTCGTCCACGGATTCTTTGACAACATCCCAGGTCATTTTTCCATCTTGAGTTTGTATATCAAGAATGCCAGCTCCGTAGAAGAGGACTCGATCTTTGATAAAGATGAAGATAGCGCGAAGGATAAAAGATGCGAATAGATGCATGTGGATGTAGTTGCGGGTGCAGTGAAGTCGCCTGCGTTAAAGGTCTTGTAAAGATCTGCTAAACCCAAAATCACTGACTCGCAAAACATCTTCTGGTTATCAACGTTCAAGCGCCGAAGTGCACTCCATTTACACCCAAATGTTCGCTTTTCATCTTGAGTGAAATTACATTGATTTTTATCTCTCTAGATTGGGTTGACCAAAATAGCTTTCACCAGGATGCACTTCGTTGAGGGTCAACCGACAACACTTGACAATCAAAGTTAAATAACAACGATAAGCGTTTTCAGAGACATTCAGATGCAACCAATGTCCAGGCAAAAAGTCCAATAACTACACCAAGAATATGTTGGTAGTAAAGTTAATGATTTGTTTGAAGGTAATTTTCCTCTCCTGTTAATTAAACAACGCGCGGCTGTGTCACATTTCCCAGCAATGGGCGAACTCACCGTTTTTGCTGGTCAGCTTATGAACTGCAGGTACTTTGGCGAGCTCATGCCAGTCTTTGTGCGGGAGCGTTTCCATTTATTTTGCGTTTTTTTTATGAACCGTTTTATCACAACTAGGAACGAACGACCAAGGTTTTCACACAACTTTTCAGTGAAGTTACCCGCGTTTAATGCGTATTTTGAAGGTTAGCCCGCGTCACTCTCATCATTGTTTACTAGATGCGCTTTTCTCGGCGAGCGGACGTCCTTGCTTTTGACTTCAAGGACCATTTTCGGGAAACGTTCGAGCGGTCGCTTTTGGCTTCTGCGGTTCGCCCATCACTGGGTATAATCCAATGCAGGTGCAATGGATAAGGTCTGATTACGAACTACACAGCATTTCTCTATGAGGAATTTTAACGTAAAAAGTAAATTAATCATGATTTATGGAGCGAACAAAAATCGCGAACAGCTTTGAAAAAAAGTGCTGAGAAATCAGGTAAAGTATTATAATGTCATTCAACTAATTTGTGAGGCGAATGGCTTCCCGATGCCATAAATACACGGCCCTAATCACATTTTGACGCCAGCACTCCAGACGGTGTACTAGATTTTTCAAGAGGTTTAACTCAAGAGGACCAACAGATCGCTTTTGAAAACGCGTTCGACTATGATCGGAACAATACGAGCAAATCACAAAAGCCACTTCAAACCTCTTTACAAGGCCATGATGAAATTCTCGGTAGTGGAGTACCTATTGACGGTGTGGTTGGAATCCGAAGTTTTAAGTCCACATGGGCACAAGTAATTGACGCTAATTACTGAAGACGATGAAGGCATTCACTTACTTGAAATGAGCCAATATAACGAATGCGAATATCAGAGCCACCAACGAAAAGGAGTAGCCCACTGTGTAAAGCTGGGTTAGGCTCCGCATCTGTGGCTGCAAACATAACGGATTTCAGAAAAACCTCGTGCGTGCAAATCACGCGATTCAAGTATCAACCGGAATGCACGGTACGTGATCTTTCTATCACCCACTTTGGTCTTACGTAGAAACAATATTGAAAATTTGATTAGTGAAATTTTTGCATTTGCCAATTTATAGTTTTAATACCAATCAATAAACAAATTTTGTCTTGGATATAAATGATTCTCAGTCCAGTCATCAAAAGTTAACAACGTTTCTTGGTGTGTGTGAAGTGATGCTATCAGCGCCTGCAAATATTGATCGTTATGTGAAGCACTTTTGCAGACAGAGACGCACAGTATTTCACTTTAGAAACTACCGTTATGTTTCGATGAATTTGATCTTAAAAATAATGTGCATTTTGCAAAAACAAAAACCGGGTAAAAACATTGTAAGTTTGCACATTGATTGACAGTCGAAAGCTGGCGATAGATCAGATCCGAATCATACGTTCAAGTAACCGATTCTGTCAGAAACTGAAACTAAATGGAAGTACAATTCGTTTACTATTTTTCGCAACTATGGTATAAGAAATGTTTTTTCCATCTTTATAAAACACTGGCGTCTGATGCAACATTTTATAAGTTGGACAAAAAGTTCAGCTACATATGCCAATTTATCGTTTTCTTAAAACTTGCTGTTGAATTTACCACGAACAATCAATACCACGTAAAACCAACGTGGTGCTGGAATGCTGTGAATTGTTGTTACTGCGCAGGTTGACCCTGGGACTGACCCCGCTGACGTGGACCTACGTCACAGATGAATGAACTTGCCTTTACCTTTGCTCACCAGTTGCCATTTTTAGAAGAACGAATGTATCAAGCCAAAATTGGAAGTTGTTTTCAGGACTAAGCGCTGAGAGAATGATTGATTTTTGAGAAGCCAACAGTTGTCATCCAATTGCATCAAACAACAATCGCAACAACACATCGCTACTGGCCGACGCAGACACGCACGGCTATACAATAGACCAGGGGTGGGCAAACTACGGCCCGCGGGCCGAGACCATTTCATGCGACCCGCGGCACTTGCAGAAACTCCTACGCATGTAGAATTTTATGAAACATTTACTATTTTCATAAAAACTTGGAATTTTATGAAAATAGCTATGTTTGACTTCTAACTATAACTGTATAAATAGCATTGAACGTACCGAGTGTGAAATACATGAATTGTTTGTAATATGAAGATGTGGTTATTTACACACTGGATAAATTTTCCTACTTTGTAATGAGAGTGTGCGGCCCTCGGCTGCAACATTTTTTAAAATGTGGCCCTCCGCGCAAAAAGTTTGCCCACCCCTGCAATAGACTGTAGTAAATGCAGTGTTAGTCCATGCATCAAACATCATGCAGCGTTCAGTGGATCAAGCAAAACCTCGTTAGTGATTCAGAAGTCTATTTAAGGCTTTCATGCGCTAGATTGCAATCCTTAAGTGGTAACTAATGTGATGTTCAAATGGACTTCAGTCAACAACAAAATTGACGGAAATATTTTCTTTGAAAGGAACCAAAAGCAAAAAGTATGAAAAAAAATCCACAATTATAAAAACTACAAAACAGGTTCCACTTGTCATTCGTGGGCGTGGAAACTGCAGGAAAGAACCTCATACAAAAAATAAGACCGTTACAACTTCATATGTAGATGAAAGCATGAACGGAAACCATAAGATGCTGACATGCACATTGAAAACGTCCAAGTAAATCACAAAAGAAATTGATCCAGGCTCAATCATTTGTAACATTTGTACGTAAAAGGCAAGCGTATAATGCCCCAATACAAGGCCAGCAAAACACCTTGCTTTAAATCTCCACTGCTTTGCTTATTTTCTAACCACTGCTATAGACCTACGTCATTGCAGTTTTCAAATTTTTGTTTTTACTTACGACAAAAATTTGCACATTTGCTCAACTCTGATCAGTTGCACAACTCCGTTAGGGCCTGCACGACAAACGAGGCTGAAAATCTCTTGGACAAAGAAACGTCCTTTAGTTGCTGCTATGAAATGCAAGTAAAATGATTGTATAAGTCCTTTTTAATATAACTATGTTTAGTCGAGTCATCCAACAGAGTCTTAACAAACTGATACCATTGTGACGGACTTGACTGGCAATTGCATCGGAGTTTCACTGATGTTAAGTTTCGTGTAACGTCCCGAGCGGCAAATCAAGCACACAGCAACATCTTATTGCTCATGAACCTGTCAAGCATCTACTTGTGAATACACTTTGGACATCTATCTACAAAAACTGCGCAGTAGGACAACACAAACTCTACAACAAAACTTTTTTTTGCTTGCGTTAAAAAACGTCTATTGATACGTACACTATATACAAACGACGTTCCATTTGTACAACAAAGAAACATATCCATTAGTGAGAAAGCCAGCGAAATGGGGTTGTTAGATATTTTGTCCCCGGCAAATCTATGTATATAAAACGCTGCGAAAGTCTCTTTGTCGGTTGGTGAGTGAAGTACCGACGATATGTGGTTGAAAGATGTAATTAATCGAAAAATTGTAAGCCTTGCGAAGTTTGCAGTCCGTTTAATGCAAAAAGGGTTATGAAGAGCTATTTGGTATTTATATACAATTAATGTTTGTGTTTTGATTGGCATGAACGTTATTATCATTCAGCCATTTACTTGGTAAGGTAATCTCAGAAAAATTTCATTATATAAGGTGTGATGCAAACGGAAAAATCGTTTGCTTTCTAATTCACCGCGTGAAGCACAGAGAAACGTTTGTTTGGTACAAACACCTTTAGAAAAACATGCTGGTGTAAAGCCCAGGATAAAGTACTGGTCATCATCGTTACACCAATAACAAAAATTCAGCAGCTAACAGCTAATTCGTTAACTTTCAGGAACATTTGACAATTATGCTGCAGCGCATAGCCAGGAATTGCCACTAGAACAAGTACCACCTACTACAAACAATGACAGCAGCAAGCTATCGCCATTATTTTTGTTTGGTTTAATGTTTGGTATCGCACACAGTCGTTTTTGTATGACGACAACGTTTCAACAGCTTAGCAGTCACCAGTCAGCACACAGTGTCATCAACACCTCATGTTACAGTGACAGAAATGCGTCCTCATAACGGTGGAGCAGTTACAAAGGCAGCGTTGACAGTTGTCTTAAGACGCAGTACGTTTGATGATGGGTTGTTTAGAAGAAATTCCTTGGCTTCGATTGCTCGAAAAAAATGTTAGCGTTCAGGTTAATTTAAAGACAACCATTCTGGAATTGGAATTGAGTGAAACCAAAAACCTAATCAGCTTCATCGACACCCAGAGTAAACTCAGCATTCAAACATTGAAAATCAATCACGGTGATCGAAGCCAAAATGGCGAGAATGGGAATAAACACGTCGCGTTGTCGTAGGTGACAGCTGCCTTACTTAAAACTAAGCTTTGAATATAAAACATTTAAACAACACAAAACTTCTGTTGTCAAAACTTGCTTTGTAAGCTTTTAAACTATTCGCGTGCAACAACAGACTTTCGGTGAAGGCAGTCAGGGATAAAAAACGTTTTGACACAGAAAGCTGTGAAGAAAGGGTTACCGAGTAAAAAGAAAAACTTCTGCGTAAGCATATACCATCATTTAAAGAACTTGGAAATATGTGAATTAGTGCGAGGGAGTGGAATGCATGCAGTTAACGAGTTATTGGAGGGGAAGACACATTGTGCAGCAAGTTTTAACTTACATTTCCTTCTTTGATCAACCGGGTCACGTCCTCTACATCCTCTATTCCCGTTTTCGGGCAGTCGCGATAGTGCGACCACGTGCGGTTTGTGTTCTGCACAGTGGCCCAGTGGCCGCTCTTCGAACAGAAACGGTGTGCAAAGCCTATACGGCACAGGACAAGCGATAGAATGTTGCCAGCCAAAGTATTAGATATTTTCTAGCAAACAGAATAAATTTAACATTGTATTTGGTCCAAATTCCGTGTTGCATTCAGGGAGAGACAACTCGCGGGAATTTTCCTCCCTACAGCAGTGATTTTCTTTGAATAAAAATGCACACGTCTTTCAATCGTCTCACACTCTGCCACACAGCGTTCCGAGCAAACGTTACATCTCACGTCCCTTTTTCGCGAATGCCTCAAACACCAAGCACACTACATCCACCGACGTGCAAATATGCAACAGGCTGAGTCATGGACGTTTTTTCTCGTGGTGGTTTAATCATCTTTTGATGCTCTCCAAGCAATAGAGTCGTATTCGATACGAACCGAACACGCAACTTGAAGAAGTCTATAACGCCGTCACGTCATACGACGACGTGTTTCTGTCGCCAGTTCGGAAAAAAACTTGTGGCCAGGACTTCGGTACAAAACACACGAAGTGGCCGGGCACGATGACAGAACGAAGCAACAATTCCTTTCAAAAAGACGGTGACATCAATTAAAAAGTTTTGTAATACTTACAAATTCACGAAAAATATTCCTGAGGGAGTGACAACTTTACCATGCGCCCTGTATTTCAAAGCGCAGAGGTCAATTTCCTGAGGTATGTCACGTGCTTAGCCGCCATAACCTGCCACTCATTCCGATCTTAATATTCAGTTTTATGCTGTTCTTCAACGGACAGCATTTTCATGAACTCAGGTGATATTAATCGAACGCAACATAAACCGTATAACACACGTTTTTGCCTTCTACCCAAAACCAGTCAGGCTGTGCCTAAATTCAGATATGTGATTTCAGTAATTACACAACACAGGGTAAAATTCATTTTCCACATATGAAAAATTGCTAAAACTAAGCAAATGTCAGTCAGTTTTTTCACTAGCAAGCCCTATGCAGTGTGAGCATAACGTTGCAGCTACTGTTAGCACTACTGCTATTGAAGGGTTGGCTGCACTAACAAATGCAGTCGCAAGCACCGCAAACGTTGTCAACGAAATGTGCTGAAGGAGACACTAGCACACATGGCAGATTTTAGGAACCCTTTTTGTCTGTTTAATAAAAATTTAAAAAAACTCAACTTAATCATGCATGATTACGCTACTGAATCATCAAACGCATCACAGTGGAACAGTGTTGAACGAACCAGCCCTGACCCAGCATTCCACAACACCTTACTTATCAGCAAACTTCAATCTACGTTGCGCAACAAATATTAAGGGTTGCTTATGCAAAAGAGTGGAGGGGTAGGCTCTGCATCTACCGATGCGATAAAAACAGCAAACGCCAAGCTTTAGAAACAACCAGCCGAATTTCCTTGTTTTAACGAAATCGCAACAAGTCTGCCGGTTCCTGTCGGTTTTCGAAATGTTAAAAAAGTAGAAGTCTTTCTCTACTGCATTTAGCAAAAACCGTAAAATGTTGTTTGAAAACATGAAAAGTAAATTTTTCAAAACAACGTCACAGTGAGTTTTCGTCTGCAAATAAATTTTTTCTTGCTAGAAATGACAGCCGTGCCATTTTGCTAAACGACTGGAGACTTGACTGAAACGCGTCAAACGTTGGGCCTGGAAATAACGTGGAGGCAGATGTCACCCACCAAATGCAAATCACACTGTAGCAACTACAAGCTGTCCAACTAAACACATGAATGCAAGACGTTGCCGAAGATGAGGTTGCAGCTGTTCATTAGGTCGATATGTTTCTGTTTTAAATACGAACAAACCGAAGGAATTTATTGTCAGACAATTTTTGCCTCTTCTAAGTCAGTCCACCCAACACAGGGTGAACTCCAGAACTGCGACGCAATGAATAAATCAGTTTTTGCTGCTCTCTTTTAAGGTCAAGGAATGACGTTTTATAAATCAACAGTGATGACGGATGAACGTTCTCGATTTGCAACCTCAAGCAGTTTGTACTTACATGAAGCAAAATTGAAGTGGTGAATTAAAAGAACTTTCAAACAACTAAAAATGAATGATAAATTTTATTGATGATACCAATGAACCAGAAAAGTCAAAGCAAATCAAAACATCGCTTCACTCTCATCACCCAAAGCAAACTACAGCACCTAAACTAAAATCGCAAGCCGACCAATAGTGCAGTGAACCAAAAAGCAGTCAGTACCAACACGCAAGGCTTACTTCACCGCCTGATCTCATGAGATCAGCGAGGTTTTTTGCGCTCAAGGTACCCTCATAACAGCGAGCGTAGTCGCTCCAGGTGTGGTTCGAAACATCGTCCCAATACCACGTTCCGTCTTTCTTGCAATATCTATGAACTTCCTCTGTCAGGAGCAAAAAAGTCAAGTCTCCGACATATACAACACCGATGAGGAATTTTTGTAAAAGTATTAATTTAAGACTACTGCGAAATTTGAACCCAATGGTGCAGTTCAGTCGTATGAATTACGTCCAGGGCTTAACGCGACTGGCAAAATGATTCTCGGGCGAATCAGCTCCACACCAATGCAACAAAATCGCGCTGAAAATTAGTTTTGCAAATTTTTTTTTGACCAAAAGAGCACTTTTGGCGGAAGAGAGCACTTACGATTGACAGCGGTTGGTTGGACGCATTTTTGGCGGAGTGGTTTGAAAATAAAGTTGGTCTTTAGCCTTCAATCAACTATGACTACATTAATTTCCACTCATTGTAGCAACAATGCCTCAACTTCATCAAAAAGAGAATTTTATCATCATCAATGTGATGCTGCGTTTCTTTCTGAAACCTTTATTTCAACTTCTTATCGTTTTTTTGCCGAATCCCCTCATTTTAAAACTTGACATTTTTCGAAAGAACAAAGGAGGCATTATTTTCACGCTGGCAAACCAACTTTGAAACATGCAAGACCTGGATTTTCTTCTAAGTCCCGGTTTGTGAAACGCATCACGGTGATTAGCTCAATTTGTTTCACTTTACAGGTTTATGTAAGATACCATCAAGCTGTGCGCTCAAGCCACCGAGACTCGGTTGTGTTGTGAATGGCAAGTCACCAGCAACGTGAGAAACTTCAACCTAATTTTATCCTATTCAGTGCAGATTTCCTTGCATTGCTTTACAGTTAGCCAGTCGTGCTGGCGGAAATGCACTATAGGTCAACTGCTCTGTATGTAACCAGGTGGCCTGATGCGGACAAGCTTGACATGCGCACAACTCCACTTCTTACTTCCGAGAGCGGCCAAGGAAGATTGTAAAGGCATCGATAGACTGCGAACACTACATTTTTTCGCTGGTCTTTTCAGCAACACATTTGCGCTGATTCCAACACTCGTCGATATTTTAAATTTGAAGATCCCGGGGCAAAATATTGGGACAATGCACCATGTTGTTATTAATAACGCAACGCTAACAATGTTTCAACGGTGAAAATACGATTTATTACACAAAGGCATAAACTCCTATTCTGTTGTAGTATCTTCTATCTAGTAAGAAGTGCCGTGAGCAGCTACATAAAAAAGTATCAACCCTATGATAGCGAAGTGAGTGAACACTTGCGGCAATTACTTGTGGGGAGATTGTCATAAAGGAAGTGATATTCACGAAGACATGCACGGTGACAGCAATTAATATCTCAAACCAGGCATTCGCTTTAACAAAGCTAAGGGAGTTTTTGCTGAATTATTGATGATACACCAGGGGATTAGCGGTGAAGGAGATGGGCGATCGATGGTCAGTACCACAGGTAAGATTCAGTTGCAGGATTTATATCAACCAGTAGTAGTCATTAAATATTGCTTTTCTTCCTTATCAGCATTTGATCTCTTACAGAATTATACTTACTTGTAAATTGAAAATTGCCCACAACGTCCGTTTTGTGTATAAATAAATGGAAACGATCAATTTTTTAACTGGCAAAAACTCATAAGAATGGTTCGTCTTTAAAGCACACTGTAGACCAGGCCTGCACAACATACGGCCCGCGGGCCACATGCGGCCCGCGAGAACTCAGTTGCAGAAAATGTTGCAAAAGCCCGACTTCGGATAATTACTTGTCCTTTCAGAATTTCTTCCACACGATGACGAAATAGACTTTTGCAGCCCGCGGGAAATTTATGTTGATCAATTTGGCCCTTCGAGCTTTCTGAGTTGTGCAGGCCTGCTGTAGATTGTAAAATGATCATTCCCAACGAAGGTCAAACAGCAATCAACTTGAACTTTCGCTTCTGCAATGGGAGGTGGATGTCTGGTGCGATGATCGAATATCGCAACGCTCGAGCAGGTCACGTGATGTTAAGAGTTCAAAGAACGGTATTCCCCGCCTTGTTTAGGGCGTCATTGGTTGAGTGGGGGGGCGCTTCATGCGAGCGATTTGCAACAACAACAAACCTTCACTGCAAAGTAACCACGCGCCAGACGTGTATGGATAGAGCAAGTGTGCGTCGCATGTCACTTGTCGGGTCTGAGTGGAACGAAGTGGTAAGAGTGAAAATTTCGTTGGGAGGCGTAGGTTCGCGAATAAAACAAACAAAATAATAGTTGCACCATTCATTTGTTACATATTTCCTGCGTGTTCTTCACTCTGGTGAGACTAGTCATTTTGATCGGTTGCTACCGAAGTAAACGAGAAATGAAACAAGTTCGAGTTTTTCAAAGTAATCTTCATGCAAAAAATATAAAGCACGCAACAATTCTTGACTCTTTATCTGCTGCTTTGTTACACTCAAAAGCCAGCTTACCACTGTGATCAAAATCTTCTACATATTCCGGGCAATGAACTTTGATTTGCTGGTTAGGGGGACTGTTCGGCCAGCACGTCAATTCATCCCATTCCCCTCTGCAGTAGACTGAGTACGGATTTCCTGTCAGTATGGAATGTGTTTAGAGAGCAGTTCGTATTCGCTCGGCCAAAACGTACTGAGCAAGGCAAAACAATGAAGTCACAAACAACGAGTGCGCACTCAGATAGGCACCAAGCCTAACCTAAATCCACAGAACAGGCACTTCCACTCATCAGAACCCACCCTGCAACACTTTTCTTACCGGCGCCAAATAGCTTTTCTACTGCAAAGTAGCGATATAGTGCAGTTTAACTAAAGCCACATAACACAATGCAAGCTGCATGAAAGTAATCTCAGACACGAACAAGGCATTGTATGTTGATAAGACATTATATGGTTTTATATGTAATAGATATATATATAAATAGGACCTTGTTTGTTTTTGTTTTTCTCTTTAGATTTATCATTTGCGGTTTGTTTCGATCATGTCTATGAGAATGGAAACTTTACGGCAAAATCTAGAACAGGGGGTATCTATTCACAATCAGGGGCCACCTCAGTTGTGGAATATCGCCAGCAGGGCGAAAAACAATTTTATCTTAAAATTCCACCTTTATGTAGTGTTCCAACTTAAGTAACGAAAATTTTGTTGCCGGCCATATTAAACGTTTACGCGGGTCACATTTCGCCCGGGCGCGGCAGCTTCCTCCCGCCCCTAAAATAGAACTTGTTAAAGGTCTTTTTATGGCTGAAAACTGACAACAAAAATCAGTTGATCTTGACCTACTCAGCCCAACCCTAGCGACACCCCTAAGCCTACTTGTTGATGCACAGCAAACACCATCAAGAAGGAACTGTGGATACCACCCTTGCCTGCTCCTGCGATCTTACACGTTACTGACGTCATACTGCTTGATGGTATATGGACCCATGCTGTTCAGTCGAAAATTTTATGTGACTGCGTATGAGATGAAAATCATTTTTGAAATTTTAGCTTTGCATTACTTCACTACCTCGTTTTTGTTAACTTTAATCAACATATTAAAGTCAACATTCTTACTTGAAACGTAGTTTAAAAGGCTGAAGCAACACAGTGTTTCACTACGCAGCATTACCTACAAAATTTCTGCATTTGACGAAAATGTTTACCATAAATTGCTGCTTGCCAAAAAACAATATTGTAAAATAAATTCTGTTCACTCCCGGAAAAATTACTCACTGGCTACTGCAAACGTCTTCTTTCAGTGTAAGAATAAAATTATAGTTGAGCTAATGATTGTAGCCCTCAGATTTAACATAAAAAACTTTAACCCTGAACCTTATGTTCAGCAGAACAGGATGTAAAATGTGAATCGCATAGTTGCCAATAATCTCACGTGACTTCACATAGAGACAAATACTTTCAAGCTTTTGCATTCGCATAAAATCAGTCAAAATGATTCTTTTACTAAGAAATGTGACTTTTTCATCCAACAGTCAGTTCAGGAAACTTACCATTTTCATCCTTTGGCGGAATATCTTGCCGCAAAATTCTAAGACAATTTTCTCTGGCCGAGATAAGGATCTTTGCGAACTCTTCAATAGTTGTTATGCCGTCATCCGCCATTGCCTGTTATCAGATGTATCAGTAACTACATAGAAACTGCAAGTTTGCATGCTTATTCTGAAACAAACGTAAGTTAACAAATATCCTTCAAGCAGTCATGCTGACATGCGAACAAAGTTTAAGTTATTTCACCCAAAGCCTTGTTTTACCCAAGAAGCAAGCTTGCTTCTTATGTAACAACTAGTACTCGTTGCGCTTTCATGGCAATTACACTGATCTTTTCGAAGGTGATGGGCGAACAAAGTGAAAGCGTGACGGAAAAGGAAACAGAAAATTTTCTGCACTGAACTAGTGGCGATTGCAGGTAGGGGGTATTTGGTCGAATTGGCACCCGCAAATGACCAGGAAACCTTTTGAAGCGACGCCTAGTAGTGCAATGCATGCGAATAAAGTAGCGTTTTTATGAAATTTTGGGGTAGAAGGAAAAATAGGAGAACGGACAGTGCACTTGGGCGTTTACTGCTAATACACTGGCACAGAAAAGTGTATGATTTATTTCTTTTTAATTTGAAATTATAGAAAGCATTGCGCTCAAATTACTCATTCATGAAACCATATGTTTATCTAAGATTGAGGAGTTACCTAACAAAGGCAGTTTTAAACAAATTTTCGACCTTTGTGATGTGTTTTGAAACTTTTTTTGGAGCAGCCTCTTTCGACTCAAATGCTGGATCCGCCACAAGACTAAATAATGTCAAAAAGTGTCCACCTCAACATTTGAACAAAGCACTTCTGCCCGACGTCTCTAAAAAAAACAACTATGACCCCTTTATATCCCCTCTCACTTCCATTTAGTACCATTTGCGCTGTCATTCGTGTGGTTTTCGCTACCCAAAAATTATATTGCAACGTATATTAGCAGCTACTGAACGCTGCTGCCACCCTGAACCTTGCGCAACCGCGTAAGCGACCGCGTGTGATCCCAAACAGGAAACTCTCACTGCTGCCATGTCCTTGTACAACAAACGTTGTCGAACTAAAGCCGCTTGATCAAATCGATCACTTTCGCTCCGTCCTTTTCTCGTGATGCAGATAACGCAAAGGCTTTTGTCGCACTCCTAAATCATCTCCTAAATCAAGGCTCCTAACAAAGTGCTCTGCAAACTAGTCACAATGTTCGGGACAACTTGTTTTTATACTACAGTTATTAATTTGCAATTCTGACGTCATGGCTTGGCAAAACGAACCAGAATGAAGTCAATCCGGTTATTTCCTTATTCATAGCAAATGCCATCCATCAACAAGACAATAAGCCAAATGTTACATGTAACGATCGATGTATTTAAAATCACAACGAAATTTATTTCGTCAATCTTGTTTGTCTCCTCCATGTATATTCATCCCTGCCAACATTTAACATTTTAATGTTGCTTTTTTTAAAAAGATTTCAACCGTAAATCACTGACACAAAACGTATGTGTTTTTAGTCAACAGCCTTCTTTTCATACCAGATACGTTATAAAAAATTACTGAATTTAATTTCAAAACAAAAAACAACATCACTGTCAACAATAGGACGTCAAATCTGTTTGCGACATGTTCATGGTTTAAGAAACAAACATGTTGCTGAAGGCAGTGTAGCCCCAAAAGTGGCACAGTATCACAACAAGTCACTATGAACGAAGTGTCAGTGCCATGAATGTTTACTATTCATAATTTCCTTGAATGTTTCATCTTTCGCGAAATACGCGCTCAGTCAATTTGTGATGCAACAGTGGATCAATCCACATGTTACGTTTGGCTGGACTTGCAGTAGCTTGTCGCTGATGTCCTGCGTATTGCGTTTTCAGCACATGAGGTTAAATGGACTTTGGCAATGCTTTTAACCGATGTTATTTCAACAAACCAAAAAAGATGTGCAGATTCTTACCAAGAAATGTGAAAACGCAAAGCTCCAGGCAATTGGCAAACAAAGTAAAATATTTTCAAGTTTCAAAAATAGAGACTGTTCTGAGGTCGAGTAACTGCTCAGGAATGTAAAGTTAAAACAAATTTGGCAACACAACACATAACGCTTACTTCAACAGTCAGCGTGCCAAAAGCAAAAAAGGACTAAAAGTCGCAGAGCTACAAAAAGAAATGACTTTCAAAGTCTTTAGCTTTAATTTAATCAGATACCGAACTACACCTTTTCTTTCACAGCAACGTTTACAGAACCGTTGGCGCAGCATTCTGTAATAATATTCCATGAAATTCTTACGAAATGTGAACTTGCTGAACGCCTTGAGCGTTTGGACCATGTTGGTTGTTTTGTTGCGTTTACTTTTATTTCGTGCACCTGATACGTCGATCTCTATTTCAGTTGCTGTTTTTAGCGCTGTTGATGTTTTCCTGAAATCCTGTTTAACAGATTTTGATTGTACTCGCTATAATCTTCTATACTATTTCTTTATGCTTGCTGTTAATTTTCTTGTGTCGTTGTTTCTTTGAAAGCTCGACACGACCAAACTGCACCAGTCAGGCTATCGCTTGTCGCAAGGTTGTCGTTAAATAAATCAAAATAAATGAATATAATTTACCAAGGCTTCAAAGTCAGACCCACACACCTTCGATGTGCCATGCCAACTGCAAACGAAATATTTGATTCGCACGCAAACAATCAAAAAAATCGTTTCCGAACGGAGCTGAACAAGTGGTGCTCAGGATGTTCAGTTCCTGGCGCTATCCCCTAATAACACGTCGATCGAGGCCGCTACTGGCAAGGTTTGGTAGAAAAGGTGGAATTACGATAAAATAATGTGATTGCTTTTGACGGGCCTTTCACAATAACACCCATATTTAGAGTTTGCAGACAGACGAAGTTCACAATCAGATATGGTTTCTTGGTTAAACCACAAGGTACATTGGATTACATCTTGAGCAAAGTCTAACACCTAACTTTCACTGTGCACGCCCGAAAACCGAAATTATACTTGGAACACAAAGATGGAATTATATTCAGCACTACGGCTTGGGCTAAGCATAAATGAAAAACCAATTCATTGCTTCGTCTTTCCGTAGTAACAGTTGCTGTAATAAGAGTAATTAAACCGGCGTCAAGCGAAATTTCTGACTTCACACCATGTGCGAATGCACAGAGAGATGTTCTACATACCAAACACGCTGAGAAAACCATGATTAGGGCTTAGGGTTTGGTGTTTAGGTAAGTGTGTCGGGTTAGGGTTTGGTTTAGGGTTAGAAAAATAATTGAGGTCCAAGACTAAGTCCAATATTTTTCAGTGGTTATAGGTATTCCCGTACTATAGCCAGTGCCGGATTAACAATAGTAGCAAATGTAGCAATTGCTACGGGCCCGGCGCTTTTGGGGGTCCCGCGGTCTTTTGTAATAAATCTCATATATAAGATTTTTTTCAGTCTAAAAAGTCAGTATTTTGGTAAATTTTCCATAAGTAGTAAGCGATGGTGTTAAATCTGTGTCCAGAAATTCTTGTTTGATTCTTTCTGTACAGTTACGTGACAGAAGGCATAAGATTGCAGTCAGCAGTGTTGCAATTTTAGCTGATTTGCTGCTAAATCTAGCAGGATTTTCTCACTGTTAGCTTTATAATTTTCAATCTAGCAGTTAGCTGATTTTCTAGCAGTATTCTACCAACCGTTAGCAGGGGTGTAGTGTGGTGGGAACGCGTTCCCAGAACTAAAGGATGAAGGAGCTTTTTGCGTGTGAGGGCATCTGAGCGATATTTCGTGTTAGAGTTCGGGTTTAACCTAAATCAGGGTGTAGTGGGATGGGAGCGGCGTTCCCACACCTCTTTTTTAGCACTACACCCCTGCCAAAAACTTGTTTCAACAGGTTTTCAAGATGAAAACTTTTTCACCTTCTTCATAAAAAAGTATACTTCTCTTCTTTATGACGTTTTTAATTGGGTAACACCAGGACAAAGCACAACCACCTGCCTGCAATTATTTAGAATTTTTATTATGATGCAACGAAGCTGCTTCAAGCAGATAATTGTATCAAATTCACTAATAACAAGTAATTAGATGGCTTGGTGAAGCTTAAATGATTTGCTTGTGTGCTTAGTGAGCGCGTTATAGGTTAAAAGACAGCATTAGTAGAATATATTTTTATCCCACGACACGATATTTCCAAGTAGTTCAGTTACGCTAGTAAGTATTAATGTCTGATAAAAAGCTTCCTGGTAAACCAAAGCTGCCAAAAGCTACCACATAAAGTATATGGTTGCAAGATTCAGAACTAAGATGACTCAGTGCCTAGGGCTGTGGAGCCGGAACTCAAATTTCGGGCTCCGGTCCAAGCATCTAAATTTTTTGGCTCCGGCTCAAACCTAGAAAAATTTTTGGCGCCGGCTCCAGAACGACTTGGTCCATTAAAAACTAAAAACCACGGTATTATTTGTAAAACTCGCTAGCCCCACACACTATTTCTGTTGAACGAGAAGCCGAGTTTCAGGCTCCGGCTCCAACATCTAAAATTGCTTGGGCTCCCGCTCCACAGTCCTGGTGCCTACTGCCAATCCTGCTGATGCAAGAAAAGCCTTTTGCGAAATTTCCAATAATGCAGTCATAGCGAAACTTTTTGCATGCTCTTTAATGTAACACAAAGTTTTAACTTACGAAGACCAGACTTTGACAGTTGTAGGGCTGAAGCTATGCTTAGATTTCATCAACACTAAAAAAGCCTTCAAAAAACTATACATTTTTATTTTGAGACGTTTCGGATTATTCTTAATCCATCTTCAGTCAAAAAATAAAGCATTGCCAAGTGTTGCTTTATTTTATGACTGAAGATGGATTAAGAATAATCCGAAACGTCTCAAAATAAAAATGTATAGTTTTTTGAAGGCTTTTTTAGTGTTGATGAAACTGTTAAGTCTATCCCAATTTTATGCTCCTATGCTTAGATTGTTTATGGCTGAACATTGTTCTACTGTATAATGTATAAACATACGCGACTATTTGAAAGAGATCGTCAAGAACTGTTTGTCATACAAAAAACGAGGTAAACTGCAGTTACGTTGCTCAAAATGGTGACTGAAAGAAAATTGTGCGCCGAAGAGTGTGTTGGCCAAGACGGGCATTTTCAGCCCATGCTAACTGAGAGCGAGTGCAAGATGAAACATTGAAAAATTAATATATTGTATAACTTTATAGCTTTCTTTTAATCATGTTAAAAATAACAGATTTTTTAACATAATTTCACTGCTTTTAGCACATTTTAGCTGAAATTTTGTCACAAGACTTTTAGCAGTATCTAGCAGCTTTTTGTGACACCATTTAGCAGATTTAGGTCACAACCATTTGGCAACACTGGCGGTCAGCACTATACAATCAGAGTCAGATTTTCATATCACCATGCGAACTGGAGAGAGCATGCTGAGAGTAAAGCTATAGTAACACGGATGCCTTGCCCATACACTTTATGATTTAGCAGGTGTTGAGACGTTTTTAAACTTAGGTCCCCGCGCTACCTTAACCCGGTTCTGACTATAGCTTGTTGTGGGTGTCTGACATCTAACCAAAAAGTTTTAATTTACACAATACACATCAAAAGAGTACACGCGAAACTTTATTTCTTTACTCAGGGAAGCAAAAAAACTGACAAACAATAATTAGGTCAGAAATTTCGCTTGGCACCGGGATGAGACATAAACGTTTTGGGCTCATTGTCGCTTTCATCAAACCGCTTCAGCTGTACCATCCAAATGTCTCGCCAACATAAGGACATCAGCAGAAATACTAATTAAGAATTCCCTCCAATCCTCGTCAGTAGTATTCCACACAGACACACCACCACATCTATAAATGTACGGGTATGAGTAAGCTGTTTCTTGTTATGCACTTCTCAAGCATTGTGCAAAACAACGCAACACTCTACAAGCCAGTGCGTGCATCGCGAAATAAACACTTGCAGCCTAATAGTTAATAGATAAGCACACCGCAAACACGAAATACAAATTGAAATTGTTGTGGAAATAGGAACAAGCACTTAATGCTTGGCCATCACCACTGCATCGTCGTTCAGGACTTGTTGCAGCGATGCCAGTGCTCGTGAAAGAAACATGTCTATACAAGACATCGATATCGTTGTTTACACCACTGTCAAACAAAGCATTAATCCTGCAAGGTAGCTACAAACTTTCAGTACATGCCTTTCAATCGTTTACAAATCAATAAGCGGCCTAAACCGCTCCGTTTTTCAAACGCTTTTCATCTTGGATGGAAAACCGCAGCTGCCCGCCGTAAGCGAGAACAGCAGGTGAGTTTCACATAGCACTCCACTAAAGGCTCAGTAAAGAAAATCCTTCTGACTTGTTCACAAACAAACTTAGGGCCGCGAGCACTGAAAGATAGAGACAGCAGCACAACAATCAAAATGTCGCCCGCAACTGACGGCCCTGTAACAGAACTTCGAAACACGTTCATTTTCCGCACTGGCAGCTCAGTGTGATCTGCAGAGGCTTTGGCAAGTTTGTTGTTGGACTTTGTCTGACACAACAGGCGGTCTTTTTTCGCACCACTTGTATCTTGTTCTTCTCCCAGTCTCAGTCAAGCGTGCACCCAAATCATCACGCATTGCGGAAATGACTGAAGTCTCGGTCGACAAGGTTGGTTGTGCTTCGCTTTCACCAGTGCCGAGCAACTGCTTCCAGGTTATTTACGTAAACCTCTTCCAACGATAAATGCTAAACGTCCGAAAACGTTCTTAGCGCATTATGCGCTGATGGAATTTCTCGTAAAATCACAGAAAATTGGTATTAAATCAAATCCACCTGAATAGTAAGAAACACGGGGCTAGGCGGTTATTTTTTGAAGGAAGCTGTTCTTGCCTACCAATTACCACAGCATTGATATGCGCTGGACAAAATGTACATGGATCTGTCACAGTAACCTGCTTTATGCAACAACGTAAATGGCATCCTGACTGTCAGGATGCACTGCTTTTCGAATTGCACTTCTTCGCTCGAGATACTGTAAAACTGTAATCTTATTTGTATTTGTTTTTTCGGAGGAAAAAAGGTATTATGTTGGTCATTGCTGTAAACTTCAGTAAAAAAGCGGTTATGTGTAAGAAATCTTGACGCCATGTTACTGATTTTATAACAATTCATGTAATTCTAAGGTTAGCGTTTGAAATGTTGGCGTTTTTTCGTTGTAACAAGGAAAATGCGAGTTCTTACAGAAAGTTTGCAAGCATTGCAAACTCACATGAAGTTGCTTTTGCCAAACATAGTAGATATTAAGTTTGGTTCAGGTTGAGGAAAAAATCAGTTTTCATTGAAAAATGTTCGGGTTTATCGTAATCAATAGATTTGAATGACTCATAAGTTTGAAGTTAGTCATAGCATATCACACTTCAAATCAGTGGTCTTCAACGGGGTTGAAATCGCCCCCAGGGGGGGGGAGATTTTATGTGTTAAGGGGGTGATTTCGTGATTTATCACATTTGGGGGACGATTTCATTTTCCAGGGGGGCGATTCTGCAGATTAGAATATACTAAAATTGTGAATTGATTCCAAGAATAAAAACTACATTTGCCATTCGGCCCTGAGGAAGCCTACTTGAATAGGTGGGCGTAACGTCGACTAATTAATAAAAAATCGCCAGATGGAAATCATCTGCTTTACATTTGTCACTTTGGATCCAAATCATTTGATGAACTTTCGACTCCGTGGTTCCTGGCACATATCATAAAGCAAAATATAAAGGACTGGTGATGTAACAACCAAACCAACATTGTCCTGTGTAACGCTTCACTGCACTAAATATGCAAGGCCATGGAGAGTGTTACTGGTTGGGAGGGAAGCACTGCAGTTCTGACGGAGTTCAAGGTGAATTATTAAGCCTAAATTTCAAATATGATAACGTAGCGGTGAAACTGCTGCAATAAGTAGTTTGATAGTTTGTTGACCCTATCTTTGCATGAGCGGCGGCAAATAAGGGACATCAAGCAATAACATTTGCAAGCTTGTATTTATATCAACATCGCGGAATTTTTTATTTTTCTCGTATACAATAGTATGCATTACTGTAGCTGGTTTCAGTATGCTTATATTGGTTGAAAGCGACCAATAATGATATACCTATCGGAAACTATCTAATCGGCCGATCTCCAATTTTTAAAGAGGAAAACTTCAGTTTCCTTATAGTTACTTAAAATGGTCCAACAGTAATAAAATTGTAACGTTAAATCATCGCATCAACTATCGCTGCGATCGGGAACATTAATCACAAGTTGCCAACCTTATTATTTTTTGCCATGAACTGTCACAAATCCCTCCAACTGTACGTCTTATCGTTAGCAAAATTGCAAGACATGTGGTCTTCGGTTGAGCATTGCCAAACCCCTGTTTCATGGGCAAAACACGTCATAGTCCACTACTAAGTGTTTTGTAAACTTTTTAATGTTCGTTATTTGAGTTAACGAATGGAAACTAAGTATGTTTTATTGGAAACCAGGTTCGTTATTTGAGTTAAAGAATGGAACTAAGTATGTTTTATTGAAAAAGTACGTGGAAAATGACGGTTGTGAGACGATTTACGTAGCAATTAATGGCTAGTAAAATTAATTGTAGTTAGCCGTAAGTTGCAAAACGTGCTTATCGTGTTTTTCAGTCAGTTCGAGCGTTTTACTGTGCCTGTGGATATAGCTGAATTGTGTTCATGTGACTAATGACAGAGTATACCTGTACAGTAGGCTAGAAAAGGGAAATTCTAGACTAGTGAGTACGTCCAAATAACCCCATCTTGGCTAAACTAAGAATTCCAAAAAATCGTTTTCGCCACCGGTATTTTGAGGCTTAATTGCTAAGATGTCACTCTGTTGTGGAGATCACGCCGAAAGTTGGATTGTGAAGAAAGTGACTGGGTGAAGAGCCTTTTTGCCAGTTAACTAACATAAGCGAATGCGATTCCACATTCCTGAATTTTTCATCGACTTCAAAGCGGTGAAGTCCGTGCCATACTTTATGAATATTGATGGTCAGACTTTTGGATCGAGTGCAACGAGCGTTTTCCGCAAGTTTGAGGAAAGGTTAAGCCATTACTACTACCGGCGTTTCCCACGACGTATGTTGCTGAACAAGGTTTCAACAAGTACTGCACATGCGTAATAAATTAAGCAATCGCCTTGACATGAAGAAGACCGAGGGAAACGCCGTACGATTCAAGCTGACGAACTTGCAACCGGCTTTAAAAAACTTACAGATGAAAAGCCAGGGGCAAGGTTCGCAGTAGTTGGAACCAACTGTTTTTTGGAAAAGAATAACTTTTTTCTACAAACGCAATTGCATTCGTTTTGTTTGTTCGTTGTTTTTGTGCTAACTAGATTGCCCGTCTACATTTCATTATCATTGAATTATTTTCAAAATAAAATGATATTTTGGATAAAAACAATATCATGAATGGGGACGATTTTGGGCAAAGTTCCTGTAGGGGGGCGATTGAACAAAAAAGGTTGAAGACCACTGCTTTAAATAAATAAAATTTTTCTTGAAAAATTGATATGTTCCGCTTATTTACTTGCCTGTCAAAGCATTGTTCGCACGTTTTTAAAGTAGTTTCTACAATTGGCTGCTAAGTCGCTATAAGCGATTGCGGGATTTGAACACCATGTCAGGATAAACCCTATCCATGAGGTCGTGAAATGAAAGGCTACTGCGACCAGCTGGTAGTTTACTAATTACTATGGAACAGAAGCCAGTGAATTTCCAATATGATGCTTCTCAGGCAGAAACCTTTTTATTTTTTTATTTGTTATTTACATGTGTTGGCTCAGACACATATGCTCCACACCGTAGGGATGCATAAATCAACACATGTTAACAGAAATCCTACGACGTATAGCACATCAAAGGATAGGTGTTAATGTTACGTGCAGTCAGTACTGAAGACGAATAAGCTCTGAAACAACGATTACGAACCTTGTCGCACAGGTTATTATCATCTACTCTGCGCCTACACGCCAATGGTTCTGGACCTTTTTTCACGAGGATCAAATGGTCAACGTAAATTTTGCAGAAGGCCGCAACAAAATTATTGAAGAAGGTTTAAGAACAATGAAGAACAACAACAACAAAATGCAAGGATACAACAAGTTGTAAACAGATAAATTTAATTACATACTAAAAGCTTGATTTTGGTCTCTACTTTCAATAAGTTTACGAAGTCGTGAAAACGCAGTAAAGCAGAAGCTGATTAAGATATCGATCAGTCAGTCAGTTGCGATGCTTGTCTTTGATTCTGACCTTAATGCTGAAAAATTCCTCACGCGCAGTGGTGTAACTACAGAGGTTTGATCCAGGAGGAAACTCGGCTGAAAAGGGCCCACTAGCCAACACTCAGAAAAAAATTGAGAAATTATGGTGAATTCAGATGTGGATGTCTATACTGAAACCCTCAATCACCTGAAAATACTCCAAAAAACGCAAAAAAACAACAACCTACTAAAAACCGAAAGAATGCTGTAACCGAAATGTAAGCTAAGTGGGGGTCCGGTTTTTACATTTAGCTTGCCAGGGGGAGCGATTCGCCCCTATGCACCCGTCAGTTACGCCACTGCTCACGCCGCATGTTGGGCTAAATACAGAAGCATTCTACAACGCATTGGTCACCAAGTAAGGATCATTTTTCTCTGGAACTCAACTTAAAAGCCAACCAGATGAACATGTTGGAATACTTGCATCAGCTCCACATCCGACTGCAATTATATCAGTGCCACTTGAAAATGATCAGGAATAGTGGCTGCGTCTGTTGGCAAAGAAGTTCCTAATACTTTCATTAGGTGCAAGAGAGAAATTATTCCGGTATTTCGACGTTTGAATTCATCAGTCGTGTCACTAACAAGTTTGCTGTACTTTTTGAATGAACCACTGACTAGGTGCTTTGAGAATTGTGGAAACTATGGCGTAGATCCACACGCAAGCTGCATCTTCTAAAGACGAACCTTAGCTGTGCAAACAGACACTGTGCAATATGAATCGTGACAGAGCTTGCCATTTCCTTGTTGGAAGCCGTCCAGAGACAAATGGTGATATCAACCACGAATGCCAAATCGGCAATCAATTCATTCTTTGTTGCTCAGCTTCAGTGACGACTTATTTTTCCTTCAACAAATGCCTTAATCTTCGGAAGAAGTAGAACCTTTTGAGACATCTAGCACAGCGTCACCATCGCACAGCAGTGAACATGAGCAGGTATCCACAGTCAGCATCAATATCTGCCATAAACAGCTGACGTGTAGGCAAACAGTCAAAAAAACGGTAGTTATAAGCACATTTGCATGAATCCACTTTGCTGTTGATATTACGATTTTTGTCACATTACACATCTTCAGTGACGTAGCAACGATACTTTCTTGGCGTAAAATGCAGTGGCGCTTTATCACAGAAGTAAGATTATCCTCTTCGTTGAATTTATTAGAGTCCTTGAAGACCTTGATTCTTCCCTAGCATGGAAGACCCCGTCTGTTGCAACTGAAAACCGATACGTTGACAGGTAAAATTACTTCATAAAATTTATCCTCCCCTTTTGTTGAATTGTGAAATGCAAGAAAAATTGAGAAATTCTTCGCACAACTTGGAAGCTTGACATGACATCTCTGAAAAAGATGGTTATTGCTCTGAATCTGTAATATTTTTGTGCAGTCGATATCGATACATTGAGGGGCAGGTCACGGGGTCATGATATCTGCGTTCAACTCGTTAAGTTGTTATCTACCGTGCTTCCCCGATAATAGGACCTAGCGTGATTTTTGAGGATGATTTTAATACAAGCCCTACGTTTAAAATAAGCCCTAGTTGACTGGTGGGAAATTCGAAAACTCCGTTAGGATTTTGGAAACCGCTGACCGGCAAGACATTCCAGAGGATAATGATACGATTGTTTTTGAATAAATTGTTGTTAACGAGTTTCTGAATAAAAAACATGTTAATGATAAGTAAATGTAGATAGTTTTGCGTAATTTCTTTTTATTTAGAAATTTCGTAATTTCTACTTCGTAACTTCATTTTTTGATATATCAAAATAAGAAATCCCCCGAAAATAAGCCCTGGTGTAAATTTTGGAGTGAAAATTAATACAAGCCCTGTCTTATTATCGGGGAAACACGGTAACGGTTTAATGGTAATTTTTGAGCTTTACGCTGAACGCTACAAGTACAACATTCTTCAGTGAACGTAATCAGCTTCATCATTTCGTCATCCGAATATGGTTTCATGTGGCAAGCCATGCAGGAGGTGCTGGCTGGCCTCGCACGTCGTAGTTACTTCTTCAGATTCGGCACACGTCACGATTTTTGTTTTTTAGATGTTCCCAAACCTAAATACAATTTATTGCTGATGGATCCCAATCAAAACTCTTCTCTTTCTATTCTTACTCGAGGAACTTGTTTACCTTGATTTTCCTTTAATACTTGTTGAACTTCTTAAAATTTCTTTGCTATGTCTTACAAAACATGTCACCTTTTTCACCAAACCATTTTCTTTGGTTCCCTCGCAAGTCAGTTTCCCCAAAAGTAAAACGATGCGACATGAGAGAGCCTGAAACGTGGATCGCAAAAGCAAAACCTCAACAGCGACAGAAACAACACGTCGTAACAAGTTACCCTTCACATTTTCTGTGAGGGTGCAGACCATGAACAGCAGGTGCAAGAGTTCAACTGTTAAGTGTCATCCTGAACTGTAAGGTCTTAAACGAAATTTGATCGTCAGAAGCATAGGCCAGGATACAGGATGACTTAATCACTGATTCAGCGAATGCCTGCGGTCAAACCACTGGTCGCTTCCGCAGCTGTCAACAGCGAAAACCACATTATGCAAGAGATTCCCGACCAAAATAACTGCAAGACTTCCTATTCTAAATATACGATATATCATTTTTGCAAAAACACTTTTGTGTCAATTAACTGAATAATATTCACACCCACTCAGCAAACGTATTGCACGGCAGAGAGAAGCAACGTCACCGCTTTCATTTAAATTGCGATGCGAATCAGTTGGCAAATGTTTTCTTCTTATGCTCCATGCTTGATGAAGTTATGTGACACAAATTGCGGTTGCTTTCAAACCAACTGGCGCAGATGCTGTGAGATGCATAGAAAAGGAGTGCCGATATTATTTGATAGCTTTCATGGTTTACCACCGTCTTCGGCATACGTTGTTGAAATGGCAAAAATTTAGGCTGTGAGGTTAAATGATGATCCGCCGGGCAATGATGCTTCCGAGTGCAGTTGGTAACATGGCAAACGAAAATTTTAAAGGAATGCAGCACATGGCAGTATAACACTGTAATCACAAGTCGGATACAGATTTAATAAGTGAGATATCGCGAAACGGTTCATGGAATTGATTTTTCATGCGGGGGAAAATATTTTCATTTAACCAACCACTCGCGGGTTCAATCAAACAACATCGAAGATTGCCTCTTATTCCAACTCGTGTGCTAAGCGGATATTTCGAAAAAGAATTGTTTGCTGCATCGTATAATGCATCCCACACAGTTCGGAATGTCTCAGCATGTGGTCGGTTTGCTTAGTTAGGCCTAGTCCACATTGGCAATGTCGTTTATGTCGTTGTAACCGTCTTGAAACATTCTATACTTGGTAGAGCGTTAGAGCGCTTTATGAGTTGCGGAAGTCAGTTTGAACAAAAGAGATTTAGATTTACAAAAGTCCTCGCAACAAGCTTTAAGCAACATTTTGACACGGTTCATTTCGTCTTGCGCACTAAAGTGCTAGCGAGGGTGGTTGGGCGAGTGGTACTTTATCGAATTGAGAGAAAGCAGGTTTTGCACGTTTAAGCACTGCATTGTGATCTATTCAAGAATATGCGCTTATTCTTAGCTTTTTGGTAATTTGTCTCATTTGGATGAGCACACTAGGCATTACATAACGTTAGGCTTGAATGAGGGAGGTTTCGCAAAGGAAAAATGGAACTGGCTTCGAGGGAAGCTGTTGGGCCGCGGTCCCCTTTCGCGCTTCACGATTCCAAAGACTCAGGGCAGCACTACTAGATAATTAGCAGTCAGGCAACCAATATCTTTAAGTATTTTTTAAATCCATTAACACTTTAAACCAGGGGGGCTTTCGCTTCCCTTTGGGGACCAGAGAGCGGTTCTCAGGGGGCCACGAGCAGAGGCCTTCACTCGGTAGTTTTGCTGTTGAGAGTCTTTTGAAAGGGGCCACAAGTGTTGAGAGTCTTTTGAGGGGGTCCACGGCTCATGAAAGTTTGAGAACCACTGCTTTAAGCTTTTCGTAAAAGCATTATGTTGATCTAACATACAGTTTAGAACTCGTGAATGGCAGGCCTAGTTTTGCTAGTTGGCAAATAACAAACGTGTACTGTGGTTCCGAAAAACGATCAGATTCAATGGAATATTATTTTCAAAGGAACGTTACTAAAAGCAGCGAATTTATTCACATTAGACTCAAAACAGGAATGAAGTTGACCAACGTCTCTTTCAACATCTTTCTAAAATACAAAAGGTCCCTCAGAGGGAAAGTGTTATGAATAACAGTTTACACAAAACTTTCCTACCACTCGCAACAAAAACCCGCCGACATAACTGCTGTAAAGACACATTCATGGCCTATTCAACAAAACCATTGTACTTCTTTGCACACCCGCCTCAATAGCTGGCCGCCCAACAACACCAGTTGTATTGTTTGTGCAGCGAAAACATTGTTGCCACCGCGCTTATCCGTTCACTCAGCAGATTTGATCACAATGAACATTGCACGAATCACAATGAACGTTTTGTGAATGACAATGAACATTTTCAAATGGCTACAATATTTTTACTGATGCTAACTGAACAAAATGCGTGACAGAGCAAAACGTTTGATAGCGATCAAACGTCCTTGTGCTTTCTATTCCGTTGATGCTTGCAGTGATATCCTCATGCAGAGTAATGTATCTGCACTCTACGCCAATGATTCCGCAAGCATGTCTTTCTCCGATTGACTTTACTCACACGGTATAGCTATACCAGAAACGAATGCTAGTGGGCATCCGAGCCACTCCACCGTGGTTGTGGATAGCCATCCTTCCTTATAGTTAACAGGTACCTGTTCACGCAATCAACTGCAGATACGTTTTCAATCCTGATTAATTAATCCGTTTCATTTGTACTTTGAAGTACACTTTTTAAGCAATTCTGATTTTAAATGTTCAAATAAGTCAAATTGAATCAACCAAATTACTTTACAAATTCTTGAAATCATTAGATGTCAAAACTTAAGTCAGAAATTCAAACGATACAAGAAATACTTTGGTAGACATTTTTCAACAATTTACCTCAAAGAGACTTCGACTGAACAATTCAGAGAGTACAGTAGTAGAATAACTCTGCACTTGGATTCTACGCTACAGTGGGGATCATTTAATGTTTGTATGCTGCAGGTGGTTAAAACGGGATTACACCGAATAAGAAAGACTTTTATCTGCGAAATATTATAAAATTCCTCATATGTAGCTTGCTTTTAAAAGTAAAAAAACGTTTCCATTGACTCGAGGCCTATTCGTCTTGAGACGCTCTGTGTTCGAAGTTCGTCGCTTTTTATTGAAACATCAGTGTTAGTTTTTGGCACCACCCATTTTCGCCACCATAGTAGAACTGTTGTTGAAAATGCACCTCTTGACAAAACAATAATTGATTTAGATTTCGAGTTGACCGGAATGCAATTTATCATAGTCTTGCTAAGCACCGGACCAGTATTACAACATGATGCGAAAGTGACGTCATAAATCGCAAGTTGAGATACCCCGTACGCAGGAGTTCCCAACCTTTTTACCATCTCCTACCACTTGGGCAACCCGTACTGTCAACTCGTACCACTTCTTCCAGAACAACTAATTTTATTGAATCTTAGTTTATTGAGAAAAATAATATACATTAAAGGAACAATAAAAGACCACAAGTAAATCTAATGAGATTTTTGTTTTTGTTTACCTTCCACCAATTGGTCGATGCGTGGCGTAAATTTGTTAACAGCGCGTCAAAAGTCATAATGTTACGAAACAATAGGAATAGCAGGCTACAGGAATATTTATTTAGTTAGAGACATAGCCCGATACGTAAACTAGAAAGCTGTGAATCCAGGTTTTTGTAGAAAATGGAAGTTACTCGCGTACCACCTGGAAAACCTTCGCGTACCACTAGTGGTACCACAGGTTGGGAATCCCTGCCCTACAGTTACGAGATTGAAAATGAGAATACAATCTGTGCATGAATTCACAAGCTTTCACTCAAACACATTTCTAAAACTGAACTGCCTCGCGCCGGGATGATGGCCAGTGTTGCAAATGCAGGACAGACAGCTTTGGTAAAAACGTCATGTTTCGCTGAAGGTTCTGCAACTGTAATGCGAAATGCATATGCACGTGTTCAGCTTTCTCGATGAAAATCCATAAAAGTTAAACGATATGTTCTTGAAATCTCGCCCTCACCACAGAAATCCACAACAGGTTTCTTATGATCACAATGATTCAGTCAACCGCAGATAAATAGCTTCGTGCCGAAGGGACAATAGACTTATAGCAACACACTTTCGCCAGCTTCGACACAACATGACATTCAGGTATTTTTAAAACTACGCGCGATAAAGCAACAAAGCAATGACAACAAACAAGCCGAGGGTTCTGACTATTATGACGACGTGGACAACGTGATGAGGTGGGTGATGAATTCGCAGTTAGCAAAACTCACACAAACTTTTTGCAGCTTTGCAGTTAGCTTCATATTCCTACAGTAAATTTTAAACGTTTTTAAAAACAAGCAGGGCTACCTGAAAGCAAACAGAAATAATAAACCTTATCAGGCACGGTCTCTTCTGTGTTCCCTTTGTAGTTAGATCAAACCGCTAATCAAGCTTTCCGACATTTTGCATTGCAAGTTCAACCCATCATCTCTTGTGTTCGAGGTTATGTGAAAGATATGCAAAGTTTTGACGCTTTTTGCGAAAATGTTTTTGATAAACACATGATTTCGCAGCTACGAAAAAACATTGCAATAAAAAATGCTTTTATATTTTAAGGTTCAAAAAAATATAATCAACCACTAAAACTTGCGAGCAACATCTTCATACAAATTTCGTCAGATTTTTGCCGAAAGCAGAACAGTCAAATTTTTCTTCAAAGCCCAAACGCAGCATATTCTGCCAATTTTCTTAGACTGTCAAGAACAATACTTTTCTTTAGCACGTATTTTTTTCTATATGACGCAATATTTTTTCGCTATGACGCAATATGTTAAGTAAAACAAAAGTTGGATCATCGTATTGTTACAACGTTTCCTAGTAAGAAAGCACCGGGGCAGCGTTTTTGAAAAAAGCAAGATGGTTGTGGGAGAAGAATGGATTACTGCTTTGTTTGAGTCAGAATAACATCAAAATGAAGCCTTGTGAAAACAGCCACATCAATGAACTGAATCACTCAATCATGAAAATCGCCCAGGTTCCTGTATGCAATGTTAAATGGAGCCTCAAGCTCCCCCGCGATTGAAACGCTTAAAAGATTTGTTGTCAACAACGCTCATCCGCCGATCAATTGTGACGCAATATGGCGACACCCCCCGAGCAAGTATGAAGTAAGGTTTGTTTTCCAACTATAAATACTGAGTTCAATGCTTCACAACGATACCAGTAAACCAGTAAAACTAACACCTTCACCTTAAACATAATGTTCTTTGGATTACGAGCCCATCTCAAGCAACTTAACAACTCTCCATCCGTTAAAGGAAGTTCATAACATGTTGAAATTCAGTTCGCTCGTCATAGGGCCTGGCTGTTCTTCGATTGAGCAAACAGAACGCCTGGTCTTGCTCAGTAGCGCATCCTGTGGCTGAAAGAGCAGCTCTGAACAATACGTTTACCACCGCTTAGGGGCGCACACAACGTTCCCATTGACGAAGATGAACAACTTTACAAAAATGACTTTTGAACTTTGGAGCTCAATTTGTTTGTACCCGATAGCCTGGACAGAGGCCATGGAAGATTAGCATTTATATTTGTTAAATACATCGTGATTCTCATAATATGCTTTATTTCGATTCCAAAGTCAATCTGAACATGAAAAGATGAACCACTTTACAAAAATAACTTATTTTGTGCTCCTGTGTTAGTCGATTGTGCTTGTTATATGGGTCACAAGTCTGTGGCAAATAAATAATAATAAAAAAACTGAATTTCCAAAAGAGTTAAAATGTAAAATATTTGCAGCAATCCTAGAAACAAGTTGTCATGGAGCAGTGATGGGTGGTTTCATTCTGGATTATCGTGTATTTATCTTGTTTGCAGAAAGTTTTCAATCAGATTGTAAAAGCTGAAACTGCATTTTCGATTGTGTTTGCCATTTAAAATATTTGTAACAACTTTATGTGCCGGTGGCGAAAAAATTCATAATTCATTGCAAGGAGGTTATGATTATGAAACGAGCATTGAAATACGACACCGAAAAGCGAGAGATGTTAACGAACAGAAAAATTATTCAGTTGTTTGGAAGAGCAGCATCCACAAAACGAAGGTTATTTTCCATGTGGAAATGCTGACGTTTGGTGCTAATGTTGCTCATAATTGATTTGGAAACAGACTATGCAAAAAGCGTTCTGACGTTCCTATTTGAACGGTGCAGCTGAGGATGCCGTTTTGAAAGGGCACACGCTTCTCTCTGTAAGACCAAATACAAGTGATGTTTTGCTGCCAAACCTAACGTTTGATAGACAATGTGTCTTTCCTTATAAGGTCTACTTAAACAAATCGAATATTTTGACTCATGGTTTTATCTCTCGCAGTTGTGTCCTGGATTTCGACGTAGTAAGTTTTGCCCGAATTTTTGTGAAACAGAACACACTTGCTGGTCATTTCATGCGACACACGTGTGTGACGCATAAAATCTAGACTTCTTCGAACTCATACATTTTTGTCCCACTTTCCCGGGGCGAATAATCAGCCTGAACAGTGATTTGCATTGATGAGTTCTTCTGGTGTCAGTGTAGTCGGGAAAATGAGAGAGGGTAGTAAGAAGCATGCAACACTCGCAGTGGCGCTGGTTGGGGTTTGAAAACTGCAGTAAAGCGTTTTAATATTAGTGCTTTAGTTTTGAAAACAACACTGAAACTGCCGTGATAATGATAATCAAGATTTTCTAAAACTATGTGAATGATGTCACCGGCACTGTGGAACCTGATTTGTATGCATCACCAGACTGGAATGCGAAGTGAAGATCTTAGTCATACGTCTCATCAACCACACTCCAGTACCAGGGGAGTGAACTACTGAGGCTCCAGACCGAAAATCAGGTTTGTAAACCAGTACCGCTCACAAGACATCGTCAAATGAGAAAAAATCTCACAGAAACGTGAGTTGAACTACGGTTTTAAAGTAAAATCACATGTTTATGTTTTCATGATGTTTACAAATACAACTCCTGCTGAATGCAGCAGCTTTAATCTGGTTTTGCGAAAAACACACTTGGTCTGTCACTGATGAACACTAGATTCCTCTAAACAAAGAGATGAAAGCTAACTAATTTAAAAAGCTTACGTTATACCAGGGGTGTCAAACTCGTTTCAGTTCCAGGACCGTTTCAGGCATATTTAATCTGAAGCGGGCCGGACCAGTGAAATCATTGCATAACATCCTGTTATAAGTAATGCCAAATTCCAACTGTTTTTATAAATTTAATGCAAAAATTTTCAAGCTTATCTGAAAATGATTATTAGCACATTTAAGGAGCAACCTTTCCAAACTCTGCAACAACATGACGTTTCTTGAGAAACGTCTGTTCAATTTTACGATATATTAACAAGATTTATCATTAATGACTTTGAAACCAACCGAAACGAAAACACAATGACTAAAAAATCAACCGAAGCAAAATATTTCGCAAAACCCGAACCGGTTTCTGTCAAATTTCCGTTTCGAACACCTCTGCTCGTTTGCAGCTAAGTGCAGTGATCCTGACCATCCGGAACTGGCACCACATTGTGCAAACTAGTGGGAACTTGAATTTTTCTTCTACTCTGGAAATGTATGTTTTTAGGCAAAACATACAGCTTGTGACAATGTACAAACAGTATGGTTCCGTTCAGGGATATCTAGAAACTCCTAGATATCCCTGGTTGCGTCAAACGTTTGTAATGAAACTGCTGACTAACATTGCATTCACTCACTGTTCAAGCATTCATTGTCTTGAAATATTTCCTTAGTAAACACCCACTGCTGCAGAACTATATTTCAGGGCGCAAAGAAGCAGTTCACATTAAATATGTTAGCGATTTAGACCATGCCTGAAACTTGGTACCTTTTAGCTTTCA
>Ga0210059_1000895_pt1 | contig 42220 bp, 22 predicted proteins | sample Ectturendosymbi2_FD_188042 | JGI IMG/M metagenome (GOLD analysis project Ga0210059, IMG submission 188042) | Ecteinascidia turbinata endosymbiont from Florida, USA - Sample 2 (SPAdes) (version 2) | ecosystem: Host-associated > Tunicates > Ascidians > Unclassified | place: Key West, Florida... | reverse complement strand
TGTTCTAGGTAACAGCGGCAGGCACTCCTCTGTCTATAAATTACAGGACAAAACGGGATACGGATTGATAAATCTACACTGATTTCTAGTGTCTCACATTTCAATTTTGGGGTTGAAGCTTTGCTTGGGGGGCTACACCCACAAAAGTCCCCTTGTGGCAACGGAACTAAATTTTGGGCCCCCTGTGTCGCTAGACGGGTAACTTCCGGGCATTTGTCTGATAGGGATAATCGCATATTCCGGTTAAACACATACAAGAAATCTTGGCAAATTGGTTATGTGATTTAACTGGATTCGTCGTGTACCAACACCAGAAATCACCGGAAAACACTCCGAGAAATTTTTGAAATAGGCTACGCTAAAAGCAATACTAAATGTCGAAATACAAGCTAACAGGGAGGCCTATTTTTTACATTTATCCCGCCAGGGGGGGCGGGGTGCACCCCTGCCCCTCCTGTCTGTTACGCCACTGGGCATGATACGAACCACTTGAATGCCTAGTCCTGGATAGCATCTCGGTCATCCGTTTATTTATTTTAATGAAAGTGTTTGTTGCTAATTAAATTTTCTTAATTTGCAACTATCTACTCGTAAAACAATGAAATACGTAATATTTTTGTAGTTTTGATCCGGAAAATCACACACACGTGATAATCATGCGGTGGTTCACGTTTCGCAAGGCGGTCATCTCTTCTTCCAGCATGCTCATGCTAAACAACGTTATGGGTCTGATTTATGGTTTAAAACAAAGAACATTTATGGCCGCTTTGCCGTACTACAATCAATCAGTCCGATCGAACATTGGCGGAAACAGAATGACAAACATTTTTAGCAGCATGTCTAGCCTTGCCGCTAGTCATAGCGGATCAAAAAAGCTGCGGGTAACGAAATTGTTTTTTCATTGATTGTGAAAAACGGAGTTGAAAGGATGCTTTGTTTGAGAACAAAAATGCCAGTGTTGGTAAAAACTTAGACGCAGTTGCGCTTGACCTTTCATTAAAATATTGAAGTGCTATAATTTCACCACGTGTGGAATTGCATTAGAAGTATCTTTTCTTTAATTTGACCCGCCTTTGTAAATGTTTCCAAACCAACGCCGTCACTGGCTAAAAACAAACAGAAACTCTACAAATGTGTCATCGTTTTGGTTGTTATGCAGCGCTCATTCATCAGGATATACAGTAAACAAGAGTGGCGCAGTACCACCTCACCAGGTAGAAACAATTAGTTTTTGGTGGGAACTGACAACTCGCTAGCGAGACAATGATTTGGAGGAAGATGGCAACTCACAAGACTAGCTGGACAAAGATGATAAGCAGTAGTTTAAAATCAAACAATCGAAAAGTCATTTGAAAAATCTTAGAAATGAACAGGTAACGTTGAACTACTTGCAGTATTCAAGTGACACAAAAATAATGATTGACGACCATTTACTGCATACGTATTTTATATGTCTATGAACAACACCTATTTTTTTAAAATCGTGGTCAATCTACCAGAATTAAAAAAAACTGTCTGCTTATAACACATCTTGTGGTAGCCTCAATCAAAATCATGTTTGTGAATGTTTTGAATCCATGTGTTTCTTCAAGTCTAACAAAAGAGCGCTTTTATTGTAACATTTGTCATTTCCATCCGCTTTATGTGCGGTGCGCCATGCTTTGAAATAACTTTTTGTTTCACCAATATAATTTTCATCTCAACCATGGCAAGGAAGCACGTAAACTGTGCCTTACCGTAATTCCTAGTTGACCAAATTTTAGGGTAACTCGATCTTTTCTAACAGGTTTTGCAGTTGCCTTGATATAATGTTCGTCTAAGCGTGCAGCGATTGAACTTATTTGTTAGATTAGGAAATATAGAAGCACAGCCACGCTTTGCTTTTTTCGTTTTTTTCGTTCTTGACAGTTGCCTTTTCACGACGTAACCGATATCCTAGATACCTATTTATCAACGAGGTTTGTTTTATGTGCTTTCTTTTATCCCTTCTCTTTCGCATTCGCGTACAGGGTGGTTTTAATGTAGCGCTCCCCATTACGTATTTGTGTTGAGGTTGGTGTTCTCAGAGAAACAGGAGAAATACGCCTGTATGCGCAGATTTTCGACTTAGTGTTAATCCTACATGCTGGCCCCTTGACACTAAAACATTCAAAAACGCATTTGGTTGTTGCATTCAGGTTTGTAAGTTAGTCATGGTGGAATATTCGGTGTTGCTGCTTTAGTTAGCAAATTTTGTCAAGACCTTTTCTTGTATGAACACAACTTTGCCATACACATCTTTTCCAGATCAGCACTTATGGTGGTATGTTTTGTTGAAACAGCAATTAGCTATTTACCACTTTGTTCAGTAAATCTGACGTGCAACAAATATCTTTCAACATTGTAGAGATTCTTGGCCGATTGCGTCATTATTATAAACATTCTACTAAAATTAATGGCAATGTGCAGTCAATAAACCAGTTTTTAGGATGTACAGTATATAACTTTTAGTCAGAGGGTTTAGCTGATATTTAGATTGCAATTTTTTCTGTTTTATATTTTTATGAGGCTAAAGATGAACCTATGTGCATCCTAACATGCCGTAAATCCGAGTATAATTGTCTGCACATTTGTTGAATGTGCGTTGTAACCATTGCTTGTTCTCAAATGTTATGCGTGATAGTTTAGTTGAGAAAGGCAATTAATAGGATCTTCTACAAATCAAATATATTTTAAATAGCATATAGCACAAAAGAAATTATTGAAAAAAATAAAGCAATGCTAGATCTTAAAAAATTCTTACTGCACAGAAAGCTGATGAACTGCACATTGCTATTTACATCTTGTCATTTCATGGATTTCCTGCAATTTTTTAAACTGCATCGTAAAACTGCAATTTAATGGTAAATCCTACATGCAAATAAAAAAAATTATTCTTTTACGTGAAACTTTGGTTGTCGTCATCAACAAATATTCCTGATGAAAAACGTAATTGCACCTGAGAAATTGTCGGCAAACCACTTTTCTGCATATTGGAGATTATTTCATGAATGCAGAGAAAACTGCTGTATACGCACGTTGCTTCTGAAGACATTTTTCATTTTTTGCCCAGACTGCACATACAGCAGGTCACCAAACAATTTGCAAAGAAAGTTCACCGATTTGGCCCAAGGGCCTATGGCTCTAGCAATTTTCCGTTCAACAGGCATCAGTATGATGTACATACAGCATCTTTCCTAGTAAACAACACACGAGCACCTACCTTGGCTAGTACTATTTTCTTGATTGTAGTAATGGAGATGCAGAGTCTTTTACATGAATCTCGTCGGATATTGAAACAAACAATGTTAACTTTTGTATCACTCCCTTGTCCATAAACATTTTGTAGTGGAATGTTTTGGTAGCCTCGCAAAGATCAACGGCACTGTCATTTGTTACATTTGTTTATCATGGTGGATTGCTGAACAATCTGGCATTTATCTTTCTGTTTTTGCAGTATACAGCGTTTCTCATGACTGCTAAAACATAAAAGGTTTGGGCCAGTGTGTGATACAGTTATTTCAATGTTTCAATGAAAGGCGTAGAAAGTTGTTTTAGTCATTTATTAAACACGCTTTTTGCGATGATTTTTAATTTCGTATCCTTACGTATTTCACACCGTAATTGTTTGTTACATAAAATTGCGTGGTCAAAAATAATGTTGTGATTTGCGTGTTACAGCAAAAATGAAGAGGTGTTTTCCTTTTCCACACGGGCAGTTGATCAAGATGCGAAAGAGTTGATTTTAACAGGTTTTTAAATGTACTCTTTTTATTTTAGTTTCGAAAGCTGCAAGCCTACATTAGCGTATGCTTTTGTTGGGCGTTGCCTGCTGGATGTTGTTTATTAGCGACTTTCTACTGGAATTGTGTCGAGGAATGTGTATGTCTCCCCGGTTTTTATTATTCATTTCAAAATTGTTATTCTGGTAAGAGTTCCATTGGAAAATTTTTGTGTTTATTTTTAGCGTTCCTATACTTCCCAAACGTTAGTGTGGTAAATAAGGACTTTCTTATCTTGATTTCATTGGTTTACTTGATTTCTGTTTTCAACGTCACGTGCGAGTGATTGTGCTCCTTCGTTTCGCTCTTTTCCCTTTTTAGGGCATTTTCCGTCACTGTGTCTGCATGATTTTTTACTGTACAATAGCTCTCAATGAAGTTAACTTAGACTACCCTATCGAAAGCTTGCGAATGAATGTAACAACACAATCAGCGGTTGAGTTTTTCAGATAAAGCATGGTGCTCGAAGGAATGGACTCCGATGTCAGGGGAGTTTTCTGTTTTGCTTGTTGCAACATGGGTGGTGCAAGTCACAGTTGTTGTAACAATGCTTTGCAAAAGCGTGAAATCATACCGCAGGTACACACACTGTATTTGCTGTACCTTCTTATGAACAATCCTTGTAACATTAATCCCTAGGGCTAATCTGATTGTGCTCCTTGTTCCTTTTGCAATTTAGCAAGTGACTCATGAAACTGTATGCGATGGAACACATCATTGTTGTATTTTCCGTCTAGGAAAAGAAATCTCCTAATCATTCTAAAGAACACCTTTCCCACATAAACAAATATAATCGATACAAGAGCACTTTTTTGTGCAGACATATGAATTTCAAATTGAGTACGAGCTGGACTCTGTCACAATCGATTGCAACACTTCCTATTCGTGCTATCATTCCAAGAGATATGACCATCAAACCTTCATTGGAAAGGCCAGTATTTTTGCAGTCATTCAAACCAACAACAAAGGGTAAGACGTTATTCAAAAATGTCCACGAAAATTTGTGGAATTGAGATGAACAGTTGTATAAAACAGGGGTCGGCAAACAACGGGCCGAGGTCTGGTACCGGTCCGTGAAGAAATTGTTACCGGGCCGTGCGGGACCAAGGCCAAATTGATCCAAAAGTGACTGAAACAACTGACATAAGGAACACACTGCGGATGCCATTGGCTATATCATAATCCCTACAGGTCGAAACATCTTATTGCGGCAAACCAAGCCCAGGTCTCCCTCTGAATTAGTGCCATGTTGACTTGCGAGTTGTAATAAATTTGCATGTGCCAAACGTTCATTATTTTATTGAGGGCCAGTCCGCAAAATCATGCCAGGGTGAAACCGGTCTGCAGCGCGAAAAAGGTTGCCGACGCCTGCTATAAAAGATTGTAGTTTGAGGAAATCAGTTTTTGTGTTGTGCATAAGGTAAATCTTTTTCCTATAGTATGGACCATTACTTAACCTTAAGATATTCTTATAAGAAAATGTTATGAACTTCTACTGTAGGTTTAAAAATAAAAAATCCCTGCAAATAAAAAACAACTACACTTTTTCAAATTTGTTAGAGCAACGACATAAGGTTAGGAGTAAAAAACCTGCTTAGTTGATTCTGTTGTTTTGATAGTTTTATAAATTTTTTGTTGAATATTGCAAAACGTTTTGGTTTCGTTATTTAAAGACTTATGTCAAGTGAGACATTGTACTGCAAGTCGCTGTAGCAAAGCAGTCCCCAGTAAATAAAGAAGCGTTTAAAGTGAAATTTTAATTCCGCATGGGAGACATCACCTTTCATCGGAACAGTGCTTTGAAAAACGTTTCAAAATGTTTTTTTGCAGAGAATCTATGTTTAATTTTCTTTTTACGCATAAAGAATAACATTTAACCGGTGTGCAATCCATCGAAAAATTTCCCTGGGTGTTTAGTTTCATAAATGAACATTAAAATTTGGAAAATAAATTCTTAACAAGTTTTGAGCCACGTTCCCACCAAATATGCAAGAGAAAACATTTACAACTACGCTTCACAAAAGGTGTTCCCCGCCTGTCAGTTGTCATAGTCGTTAGTTGTATTGCAGGGAGTTTGCAGTTGTCCTGTTGGCAGTTCCCCTAGTTGTCATTTTTGTTGTTGACAATTGTCTGGTTGGCAACTGTCCGGTTGGCAGTTGCCCTAGTTTGCCATTGCCCGGTTGGCAATATTCCTGATACCCATTCAGCCTTTCCATGCATTTAATCAAGGTTGGAAATTTGGCCTTTATGCTTCCAAATTTCGAAAATTCAGCCGTTTTCAGTGGTGGTTTGGCCGCAAATATTTTGCCTTTTGGCTTTGTTTGAATATTTTTGAAAATTTGGCCGAATTGCAGTCTATAACTTGCATGTAACACCCCATTCCAAAAAGTTAAACCATCAATATGGTTTAACGACTCTTAAGCCGTGGAATACGCTAGTAGGCTTGCCTGAATGGGATTTAGAAATCAAAATCTAGTCGTCTTGCTAAATTGTGTAATCGAACATATTTATGTGTACAAATAAGCAGGGATGCAACCAACCGATATTTTCGGGACGGGCAAAATGATTGTAACTTGTTGTTGTGCCTAACAACTAAACGTGTTTTTGAAAATTTCTGAGAGGAGGCAATCGCGCGGTTGCCCACCTTCTGGTTTCGGGCCTGCAAATAAATGAAAACCAAGTTTGGCCTTTTGCATGAGGGCTTGGGAATTTGTGAGAGTTCGCCTGACCATTGCGCTGATGAAATATCTAGCAACCTTGTTTTGATCAAGGTTTAATGGAACTGAACCATACCGTTCTCTCTGCGTGCTGTATTCTTAACCTTAGCAGTTTTTTATGCCGACCTTGTAAGAAGCTGGTCCTTTGTGTGGTCAACTACTGAAATGTTTAAGCATTTTAAAAAATTTTTCATATTCTTATTTTCTTTTAGGAAAAAAAAACGAAAATGAAACATCACGCAAATCTACAGCATTGCCAACAACAGTGAAAGAACCCAGCACTGTCGAAAGTTCAGTGGATGCAGAAATTCCGAATTTTTCTACAGGTCTTCAGTACAACACTGCTTCGTCACAAAACAGCTTGGTAATAATACAACCAAAACGTAATAATTTTGCGCCATGATCGCTGAGCCGGTACACTCCACTGAGTTTATTTTTGCTTTTTTCCTAAAATTTTTCTTTATATTCTTCTGTTTCTTAACATGATAAGGAGATTTTTTGTTTCACAAAAATGTTTCTTTGGCCTTAAGCTGAAATTAGATTCAATAAAAAAATATCATTTGAAAACATGGAACCTTATTCAAGAAAACAGTAGTGAAAGTTTATAACATTTCGTTTCATTGTTGATCCTGCTAGACCATCGCAAATATGAATTTCCTCAAAACTTTACTAAAAGTAGTAAATGCATGAACTAGTCTCAAAAGCAGTTGCAGTGTCTAATGAAAAGAAGCCTTTTACAACAAAGAACCAGACACATCAAATATATGATGACGTAAAAAACACAGCAATCACAGTGCAGTAGGTAGGTAGGCTACAGGGTACGTAGGGAGTATAACATGCTCGCAAAAATACATTGACACAGTCACGCGGTGGCTCCGTGGAAGTTTGCGACTGGTCACGGGCTGTATACAAGTCGAGGTAGCGGAAGTAAACCCACTCCACAACCTCCCGTTGCCTAGTTAGACAACGTAAAGACAACAAATCACTTGGCAACGGTGAGCGATAACTACGACATGAAGTATGCGAAGCAATAGATAGCATGTCTTCCTAGCATGTTTAGGTGATCAAAACACAATGCAGATGGAAGCCATGAAGTATTGCAAGTCAGAGCTTGCGGAACGTCCTGCTAAGTAATGTTGTAGCATACGACTGTCTTCGAGGTGGTTTTCTGGGTCACAGTTATTCGTAGCACGCTTACCAATCGTAAGCCCAACCTGAAACACTAAAAAATCTATTGAATTTAATTATATTTACGCTTTTAAAAGAGTAATACTCCACAGCGGTCAAAAAAGCACCGAAAGAAGAAAAAGAAAAAATAAATGAAATAATCCGAAAATAATAGAAGCAGAACAAATAAACATGTGAACATAAAACGGCAAAAGAAAGTCAACAAAAGATAAAAGGGAAATCCTTCTTAATCACACATACAATTAAAAATAGACTGAAGTTTAAAAAAGGCGAAGGAGAACAAACAAAAACCCTGAGTTTCCAATGACAAAAACGCCGTTTGCAAACCGTGACAGGAACTAGCAAAAATCAAAACTATCCAGGCAAATAAGTATCAATAGTCCGAAAGAGGAGAACCAGATTAGACATAAAACTAAACTCCCCATGTCAGTAAGATCATTCGGTCCAAGTTGATAGGAGCTTTAACTCGATATATCCATTTAATATCACACCTTTCAAGATTTTCGCACTGAGGTTGTTCCACAAAGGTCGCTTGGTAGCAATCAGATAATAGAGGCAGATTATTATTTATGTCGTCCCTGTGCTTCATGATGAATTGTTTAATCAAATCGCCCCACCCCTCCGCCTGTGGATTTTTCCAACTATTACAATGAACGGTCCATCTAATCAGGCGCGTAGCCAGAAATTTCGATGGGGGGGCAAACAAGAACCAAGTCTCCAACATTTAAATATGTAATGCGATTTGTTTTTAAAGCACCATCCATAAAATGTGCTTTTTTCTGCCACTGCTTTTTCTGAACAATTCTGTTCTGATTTAGACCGGCAAATAGAAAGTCTGCTTTCATTGAATTAACATGTTTTAAAAGTTTGTTTTTAGTCAATTTCCAGGTTTCTGCTTTTGAACGAAAGCCACCATTTTCTCGTAAAACTTACCTACGAAGCGTTTGTGAATTTCTTGATGCTACATAAGTGGAAGATCTAAAGTATGCATTTTTCTGCTCATATTGCAGTTGAGCAATGAGTCATCGTGGCCGTCATTATAATAGCGCTTTTAATATTTACACACTTCTGATGTACACCAACACACGTTCAATCGAAGCCGAGTAGCGACTTTGCTCTAAGACACGGACTCCCAAAGTATTAGTCTAAAAAACTTGCGCGCATTTAGACAAAGACGTGGATTTTGTCTATATCTTGAGTGACTGGTTGACGTATGCAACTGATAAGGTAAACGCTAGAGTTCCACAACGCGTTAAAAATGTTTGTATTTTATGTCATAAAACGCTATGAAATGCGACTGCGGTAGCATTTTTGTACGCTACTTGCACTAAGCCTGTTTCCCATAAATGATTCTAAGGAATTTATCTATCTAACTTTTCAGAGTTAGCAATAAAATTCCCAAATATTATAAAGACAATTTTTTTTAATTGGAGAGAGTTATACATGCCCCCTCAACAAACCTGCATATGCTTGACCCACTCAGTCTACACAAAGTACGAAAACGGTTGTGTATTTGTGAAAACAAAGCCACAATCGATTATTGCCACGGCTCTGCAATGATATAGGCCTACTTGTCGCTGCAGCTCAACACAACGGTTGGTAAGTTGATCTAGCCCAGTGGTTCCCAAAGTATGGATCAAAACCCAAAGAAGGGTGGAGAAGGGTCAAAAAATGGATCACGCAGAGGCAATCCAAACCGGAGTTTTAGATTTTCAGTGTTACCACTGCTTGTCTGTCTGTAGCGTAGATACTTGCGAAAAGAGTAGATTGCTGACATTAAAAACGAATTTAGCAACTTGCTGCCAAAAGTCATCACACAATCAGTATTTTTTTCATACGTTGTTTGAGGCTTGGGTCACGACTTGTTCACCAAAGTCACATTTGGGTCGTGCTATAAAAGTTTGAAAACTAAGCGGTTGAAGTCTTTTTTTAAATCCAACAGTGTTTGAATAACAAAATCCAACTGACTGGGAAAAAATTCAAATTAGTTTTATATTGGTCATATGCGCTTTATCGAGAAAAGAGATTGCAAGCTATCTGTAAGCAAATGGCAGTGTCAATGGCCTTAACACTTACAAAATATAAAGCATCTTTCTGCTATCTTCAGACGTTTCGCTGACTCTTCACGTTGCAGCTGAATGCTGATTTAAAATTTACTGTACTGTCGGATACGGCAGCAAAAAACATGAGGTGTATGTTGAAACATTTTTATGTACAGGTCGGATTCTGCTTACTTGAACAAACTTTTTTACTCTCCGGCAAGGTAAAGTGAGATTATTGATGAAACCGATAAGGTTCCACGTATTGGTAATTACTCAAGTGGTCTCGACAACACCGGTGTGTTTTGTACTTTACCTTGGCCTGAAGCTGCAGCTATCTTTCTTTGAGCGAGTTTTAACAAATGAGGGAAACCGGAAGTCGGACCACCAATTTGCCATTTTCCTGCAGATTTCTACATACGACCTTTCAGTCCACCTTCGTGCTCTCCTGATAGTGCCTTTACCATTCTTCTTCTGAACTGAGATTGAAATCTTTGCTGTGTGGTCTACCTTAACTTTAGTTGAAATTTAATTGTCTTTCATTTCATCATAAGTAGAACTTCACTGAATTGTCGAAAAGTGAAATCGAAGTTTTCTAAGCGCCACTCCATTCACAAACTTGTAAAAAGTTAAACTTTAAAAAATAAATCAACCTTGTTTGCAATGTACATTAGATCTTATGATGTCTACTTCAAAATAAAGAATACATTTTCAATATCGATAAAAACCAGAGTGCAAGAATGAATGAAAAGTAAAATGTCGTAAAACGTTCAACGGCCAACATACCAAAGGGCTGAACATGCAAATTATAGGGTCTTGCGTGGATACTTTTCGAGCTACCGATAAAATCTGATTTTGTGGTTTGAAACCACGATGTTGTGTAATGCAATCAAAATGCTGAAAGCATTATAGTATAACCACTGAGTGAGGAAAGCCGGAAATTTCCAGGAGTGAACAAGCGCAGTTATTTATTAGCGTTGATGGCAATTATGTTTTCATTAATTCATTTCGTGTTTGCTTACAGCCAGAAGAAAGACCTTCAAAGCTAAGCCCGTCGTTGAAATTGGTCATCGTACTCTCGCTCCTGGTTATATCAAGCACTTTTCCAATGGCACTCATTTTCTCTTTTGACATCGTTTCTTCGGCAAGATCGGCCTTTCACCATAGCATTGGGTTCCTGGCTTATACTTGTCTAAGTTTGTACGTGATTACCTGCCCAATCTTTATGGTCAAGTACCTCGCTGACCTGAAAACTTCAACTAATCAACTGTTGTTGAGGTGCATTTCGAGGCAGACAAAAGCTGCAAGAAGTCATGGAAACGCTGATAGCCGCCGTGGAGATGACATAACAAATTAAACCTATCATCGGAGGGAATCCGTGGCAAGATAGCTACGATGTATTGTAAAGCTACAAGCTTTTGTATGTCGGGTGATTTAGTCTCATTAGTTGCTGCAAAATTGTTGAGTGGCAGCGTTTTTATCAAAAACTGCGTTATAACAAATAGCCTGTGTTTCATGGTCTGATTGATTGCATCAAAACAGACATTTTTGCATCTGCCCAAAAACGATTAACTCCCCATATAAAAACGTTAGCATTAGCTGCAATCGCTTTTGCAGAATTTTTATTGTAACGCCTGCTATTTTAATTTAATCGCAACCGTGTTACAACAACATTCTCTCGTAACACAGCTGGTTTCAGTATTCGTGGTTCATTGAAAGAACTTCGGAGAGTTTTAATGTTTAATCTTTACGCCCACACAAAACGAACAACAACTCAGATATACAGATTAGATTGCTCAAGGAACACACTTTTAGGTGAAACAACACGAGCAAAAATGTTTAGCGCTGACGAAGAACACAGGCGATAATGCAGGAACTTTAAAGTAACTTTACTACTGGTCCAACAAAACCGTTTCTTAAAATGTATGGAGGAGTGGAGGTTGCGAAGGATCAGAGGTCACTTCAACTGCAGCCCTCCACAAGGTTGATCTACATGCAGTGAAAAGGATGGTTGGCTACTAAAAATATGTAAAAGTCTGCTGCTCCGAGTATGAGGTTATATATGCATACTGCTTTTATGTTAGAAACGGTGTTGCAATATTAATAACTCATGAGAGTTTAAGCAACAAGAAAAATTGTATTAAGTTTGTCACAATAAATGTTGCTTTACGACATATTGTGGATTGGTGAAGCGTTGCAGTGTGTATAACAAAACTAAATAAGCTGACAACGAAGTGTACAATTTCCCTACTAAAAATGGATTTTCAGTCGATGCGATAAATTACGCATTAGAAAAAAACTTCGTTACTTATTTGGTATATACATGATTTGCAAGGTTCGCAATGGGACTGGAGATCATCGATACCTTGGTGCATTAAACGAGAGTCTCATGCAAAACATACGATCCATTTGTAGTGAACGCAACAATGATAACTCGGAAAATAAGCCTGTGAAAGACGTTTTCAAAGTATTAGGAGAGGCAATGCATGAAAGCAGTAAGGCAAAAGCATTTTTTCTGTAGTTACAATACATAATAGAAAGATTCATTTCGTTTCTATGAACATGATATGCCCATGTTGATATTTCAAATGAAGTTTAGGATCGCTGGAGCCACTACAGTGCCTCTGAATTTCATTTTTAGTCGTAACTCAAGTACCACAGAACTGTTACACCAAAATGTTGGACATGTTGGCAAGGTTATTGCGCAGCGCATTTTCTGCCGTACCTTTGGGCATGTGTGATGTTATTGTGACGTATTATTGGAACAAAATTGATTTAGGTTACTTGCAAAATATTTAGTGACATTTCTCCCAAAAGCATGGTTAAAACTAAACATTTTGTTAAAATTTTGCCGCACAAGAAATGTCAAGCATGAATTGATCTTTAAAAAATATTGGCTTCTCCTTTATTTTTTCGCGTCGAAGAGGGTCAAACGTCCAACCATTGTGGATCTTTTTTTTGTTTCTGAGGCTTCATTACTCTTCTTTCACAGAGAGCAAATATTTTAATATGGAAGAATAGTTTTCTACATGCATCTTACGCCTTCATAGAAAATTTGACGAACTACCTCAACAAGAAAAAAATTATTGCAGGTTTTCGACAACATACAGTATTTTTTTAAAGAAAAACTATTTTGGGGACTGTGCAGTACTGAAGTATAAACACATGTACAGTGTACACACAAAGCTACTGAGGACAATAAAAATTTTTCCTCAGAAAAAATATCTGGCGTACAGTCACGTTAAAAATATTCTAGCCTCACTTCCGTTTGCAGCGCTCCAGAGGGAAAAACGCAAAATTTTAGGAGTATTTTCGCAGGTCGGTCCATTTGTGAGTCTACCAATCTTGAATTTATAAGAGACGTTAATACAAGTATCATTCACCTTATTGTTTTCTTTCTATGGGAATCATTAAGCCAAAAGCGTCGTAACACTTGTCTTGCCACTTGTGGGCGCAACTATCGATTTTTAGGAATCCACTTTAAAGGTTGATTACGTGAATGCACAACAAGCAGATGTTTATTTTCACTGAAGTAATGTTGATTACAGATTTCAATTGAAAACACAAAATGTCTTTGGCCTGACCCTCATTTTTTTGGGTCCAGAGGCAAAATAAAGCTATGTAGCCTACAAGAGAAGTAGACTCACAATATGTTAAGCTGCATCTAATTACACAAGGAGTAGGTATAGCTAATTGGGCCATAGTTGTGTAAGTTATTTCATTTGGTGCAGTTAGCTTGCCTATTCATCGTACAGTATGCCACTTGGCTAGGTGTGTACTAAGATAACACAATATATAAACTAAGCTAACTTGGATCCTAGCCCACTACAAAGTCTGGATTACATTGAAATAAAGATTTTGAACGAAAAAATTTATCTAAAGTTCTGAGTAACCCTCCAGCTAAGTACATCCAAAATAATGTCATAATTCAATGAATTTCATCCTTTTTAGGGGGCAACAACATGCTAAAATCAAGTAAGCCCACAAAATTAAAATGTGGAATTTTAGAGGGCCTGAAAAGCCAAACAGCTGATTTGTACTAGGCAGACAGAGAAGAAGTCATAAACATTGTTTTCTGCTTGTAAAAAAGTAGCAAACATTTTAAGGTGGTTAAAGACACAAAATAGTGATGAAAAACTTGCATTTCGAAGTCAGAAAAAATCATTATTTCCCAGAGGAACTATATCACGTCGTGTCGAATTTTTCTCCTACTTTCCAATGCTGATACAAATCAAGGTTAGGGCCATAGTTATGGATGTAGAAAGTCATGGACTGCACAGCCTGACGGTTCTGGACGATGAGACAATCGAAAGGCTTATCAACACTGACACGAGATCGAATGCGGCCTAGAAGTGGTTATGAAGAACTGACTCAAAAAAAGAAGAAGAAACGTGAACTCCGCAGCAATACGTTGTATCAGGTTTTATAAGTTTGTCTTCAAACAGGCAGATGAAAATTTCAATAAATAGCCAAATCGTGCTAAAATGCCAGAAAAGGGTCAAACCGATTGTTTAAAAGGTTAGAAAAAAGACAAATTTTGCTTGAGGTACTGCAATTCCTTTTCTCACAAAAAACATCTTAATTTCAAGAATGTCACAAGAAAGTTTCTTCGAAATTGAAATTGCGTCTTGCTTGGCCTTGCACTGAAGCTCACTCCTGATGCTTCTGTGCCTTTTCATGGTTTGTGGGATATCACACTTTGGGTACAATGGTGCCACAATTTGCCTACGGTTCCATCGGCAACATTCCCCACCCACACGAAAATCATCTGCCATTCACTCCCGTACACACGACATAAGAGCCCTTCCGCTCCCTCGACGTTTTGTTCCATTTCTGTCGCAGAGACGCAGACCTGTCTGCAAGCATTGACTGTGCTTAGTTCTTGCAACACGCTATACTGCACTGTTCACAGATTTCCGTGGCTGAGCAAACAATTATTCCCAATCTGGCAGGTTTCAAATCTTACCAACATCAAGACGGGAGCGTCGGTCTAGCATAGTATTTATCAGAAAAATTTTTCAAAAGTGTTGCCAAAAAAATAGAATAGCAAATATTTTTCTACAGAGAAAAACTTTTAAGTTTGAAAAGCCAAAAAGGCCAAACGAAATTTTTAAGGCACGAAGCCAGAAACATGCCAAATAGCCGAATGAAAATGTTTAGACCGAAAAACTCGAAACAAGACCAGATTTCTGAAATTTGACCAAAAAAGACCAACCTCGCAACCTAACTTCAAAATTGTCGGAATAATACGTTCTGCACTAATGTGCTCTTTACATCGGTTTGTGACATGTGGAGCATTGTGTTCTGCTTGATTTGCTCAGGGTTGTAAGCAATACTTTGCGCTCAATTTTTATAACTATTTTTTCGTCAAGTAAGTCTACTTAGTAGCTAAACTTGTAACAGTCATATGCAAATCGTGCAGAGATCGTAGCATTCTTCAGCATATTGTCTTCCACACACACGTTAATGGCAAAAATACAGGCTAAAGCTCCTGTTGAATCTTACATGTAAGGAATTCTGTTAAATTTGCAGGCCTGAAACCCACTGCGCCTTGCAGACAACGACAAATGTCTATGGCGTAAATATAACACGTCACAAGTCAACTCCAGCTGCATGCACACGCTACGTTGCCCCGAACATCTTCTGTCTTCGAGACTTCAGACACTTTCAAGTCTGATATTGCTTAAAGAGAAAGTTTCCGGGCTCAGTTACTCAAGATTCAGCAGCAGTGGTCTTATACTATTGCAATCAAAACTAAAAATATAATAAGGATCAAGCAATTTGCAAGGTTAGGTTTTGGTTACGAATAAAGAACGGATGATTTACGATTTCGAAAGGTATTTGAACGCCCCTACATCGCATTTCTGAAAAAATTTCCTTGATGATTGCTTCCCGTTTATAATCACATAAGTCATAGGTGAAAAGTTAACCATAAGAAAAATTGTGTGTAAAACGTTTGCTTTTGCAGAATTTGTAATCTAAACAAACGGAAGGTTGCCTTCTACTTTGCAATGATGCGCAAATCAACCAAAAAAGGGCTTTTTAGGTTTTTCGGTCGGTTGCTTGAAACTAATACTGACATTTTTCTATTAACATTCAAAACTTTTCAAAATCTCTCAGGAAAGAGGAATGAACAAAAGCTACGCAGCTTTTTTACCATTCATAAGCAAACACCGGCGACACCGTGTTTGTTGACGAATTTTACGATCTTTTCATGCTTGCCTTATGAAAGACATCGTGAACGGAAATCAGATCTAGCTGCGCAAGCGGTCAAACGTAGGTCGCGCGCTTTTTTCAGAACTACGAGGCCACAAAAGATGATTGGCAGAGTACGCGCAACATTAGGTGCTATTGTTTACTACAAAGTGTTCTGATGTTGAAAACTCCCTGTGACACGTCACAGACACGCCTAACTAAACATGAGAGTATGAGATTTCAATAGTAAAGAAACACAACCTCAATCGTTCCCCATGACATACTCGCCGGCGTTATCGGGCGGAGGCTCGATAGTATTCTGAAAATTAAACACTTCAGAAAGTTTTGTTGGCGGGTCACAGGAACTTTACTGCAGAGAAAAAGAACAGGAACTAGCTTTTTTCTGAAACATGAGGTGTCAGGATTGGGTTAAGGAAATTTTTAATGGAAAAATTGTATAATGCAGTTACAAAAGCTACACCGTTCAACATCATTTTTAGGCAGAAAGCTATATACGTTGCTGAAAAATGATTGGCACATTTTTGCAAATGCCTTGCAGTTTTAAGCAAACATAGTAGCAGCACTCCGAATAACCAGTAAGAGGCAAATGCTTCTTTGTAGTCTATTCATGAGTACTGGAAATTCACGCGAGCCCGAAGAGCATTGTAGCTAGTAAGTCATTGAAATGGTAATTAAATCTTGTGGAAATTTTGGTCATCCGACGTTTTGGCTTTGTTTCCAGATTCTATAGAAATTTTCAAGATATATGTTTCATTTTCCAGATTATATCACTGTTTTTGGTCTGAATTTGTTTGCGCAATGCAGGATTGTAACAACATGTTTTCAATATATCTGTGGCTTTGGAATCGTTATTTTCAGCTTTGGAACTTGTAGCTAGCTTTCAGGAGCAACAGTGATGAGAAGTTTTGTTGTGTCAATTGTGCACCTTTTATTACTTAGAGCAGGGAGCGCCAACCAGTCAGAGACCAAAAGCGACATTTCTTACTGTGTTACCGCAAAGAGTCACATCATACACATTGGCACACATGAACATCACCCCATCTCTTCCTCACTCACACACATACCTCATGGCAATGATAGAACTTTACAAACCATTTATTGCTATGCATGGTATTCAGTAGGACTTCTAGTAATTACGTAAGAACCGCATGAAACTGCATGGGCAAAGAGCACGCCTGACTTAAAAGCCAAAACAGACCTGCTAATTTTTGCACTGACCAGTGTAAAGCACTGCCTGACGTCTACTTCCGCAAAGTATTAGCATCCACGTTGTTCACAAAAACTAAAAAAGAATATTTTATGGCAGGAGAGACTGTGTGGATTTGGATCAAGGAAAACTGGGGCAACACCCAAACTTTCCGGTGTTTAAACCAATGAGAGCGTCACGGGCATTATGAAAAATCTATGATTGTTTCTCACTTCAAAAGAAAGATGAAATGTTCTAGCTTGTTTATAAGTGTTGTAAGCTGAATTACTTTTGGACTGAAAAATTTTTGTTTCAACAGTTTGCATATTGGACACAAACTTTACTTGTTTTGAAAGTTTTCATAACAACTTTGCTAGCAAGGTGAAGGTCAGTATCAGTCTACAATCCTCAAACGTTAGAGGCATTACAGCATGGCATGATTGTGTTGTACACACACAGCTGGCAGAATCTGGATAGTATGTATCACTTCTCAGTGTATTTCTCTTCCATCCTGGTGACATAGTTTCGAAAATGTAATACTTTTTTAGTTATGTACAACATATATTTAACTTTTTCCATGGTCAAATCGGATGCTATGGATACTTAAGTGCATGGATGTCGGAAGGATTTCTTCCAGTGGGGAGGGGAGCAATAGTAGATTTTTCCAGGGGAAGCCAAAAATATTTTTCCAGGGGGGATCAACTATGGTGAACTTCAATTTTACTCACTTGAAACTAAGGGAACAACCTTCTTTGCTAAAAATGTAATAGGAAAATATCAAATTTCAAAATCCAAGGGGTTCAAGGCCTCTGCCTGTTCGACGTCCATGCTCATGTGTTAAAAATACATTAAAAATTTTAATGCTAGTGCGGGGCATGCTCCTTGCATAGAGCATATCAATTAGTTTTCCATTATAAAATGTTCACTTTTTTCAGTGACGCTGTAGGGAAAGCACGGTGTGACTGCAAGGGTTGAATGAACTCAAATTTTTCCTAATAGTTCTACAGCATTGTGCTCAAAACATCAGAACTTTTAATGACAATTCCCCTGCTTTTTATAAAAATATTACAACCCTGCTTGAACTTTCCGCGTTTTGATATTTTGCCTTTAAAATCTAGTTTAACATAAAAGCTCTTGGAAAAATTGCAGAAATACGATAAACTTTGCCAATTATCATTGAAATTAGCTTGCATAAGAAAAATTCTTGACACTAGAAGATGTATTTCAGCATTCCAATTGGGCAGAAGTTAAAATGCTTGTTTTGCTCCTATGCAAAGTAACTGTAGTTACCAAAGTTCTTGTTTTGTGTGCTTATGTCGGATTCATAATGTGTTTATCACAATGTTTGCTTCTCCTGGGTGTTTAAAATGTAAGTCTTTTGATTTTTCCCCTGGCTATGCTTATCCTCCCCACCAAACGTCGCGTTTCACCCCTGGCGGTGTCTCAGTTCACCCTTGTAACATCATTATATTAAATTCCAAAACAAACTTTTATGCGAAATAATACGCCAAAACAAGTTACTAGTGCTAAAAGGGTAGGGGTTTTCTTGCAACATCAACGTTAAGATTAGCATGAAAAATTATTGGCAAACTTTACCAACCGTATTGTACAGCAAACACAAGCTAGGAGGCTCCTCTTCGCAATGCAATAGAGCAGCTAAAAACACTCTGTTTCGTGCCTGTTTCATGTCAATGTATTCCTGCAATTTGTGGTGCAAGTACGCGCAGTCTGGTATTAAATGCATCCTGTAACAACGCCTACCGAAATTTGCATTATGTTTTTGTTAGCAATGCGCATCTTCATCCAGCTTTGTATCCGTTCGTTTCAATTGTCTGATAGTGTTTACAAATCTCCATATTTCCATATTTCTCCCACTACCTAACGTTTCTGTATGACGATGACCGAATGCAATAGATTTTGTTAGTGCTTTGCTTCATTGTTTGCTGCTCTTCAGTCTTGGCTGCGTGTACCACCAAACACCTACCATGCGATGTGTTGTGTCTAAGTATTTGTATACCTTGTGTTTTTTTTCGCTGTCGCTGTGACATGGACCATGTGTCTGAGACAAACACGTAAGCAAATGAATAGTTAATCCATTCAAAGAGATTGTAGTGTCCTAGTTTACCCAACTCTCAACAAACGCGCCCAGTGATTTGTTCCCACTCAAAATGTTAAATAAAATTTATTTTTTGTTGTTACCACATCATTGAACATTAAGAACAGCCTTGAAACTTGGAATTTGACTTGCTGGAAAAGATTACTGCTGCTAGGTGACGTTTGTTATAAAGCGCGGTATTTGACTTTTACCTGGAACGAACCTGGCACGCCTTGCAGGGAAAACAAACGAGTTTAAGATTTAAGCGTTCTTGTTCTACGCTGGACTTTCAGTAGTGGAAGGTTTCTTAAAAGTAACTCCAAATCAACATGGCAGTAAAGATAGCAATTGCATTTACTAGAAACAGATGTAACTAGTAACCTCTAACAGGTTTTTGAACAGACCAAGGAACGTCAGTGCGCAACGGACACTTGACTTTGGCTCGTGTCCTACTTTACAATACAGAAAATCGCTAGGTCGGTGGCTAGTCAACCAGGTCGGCACGAAAAGCAAACAAAAGCTTTGATAACGGTGCCAACAATACAGTTGGCTATGACAGCATAAATCCTATTGTTACGATTGACTTACTTGATCTGGGTTTTCTGGCGGGATAAGATTGTGTGCTTTCGCCTCGAAGCAGGTTTAAATAACTTCACACTAATCATAAAACTGCCGATGTCGCTGAAGCAGCCACTGCAGGATGGTTGACGTGGTTTCTGAATCAGTGGAAGAAGCGAATTTGCCGGAAAAATGCTCAGAATCAACATTACACTTGTGGAGCAAGACCAAACACAAGGTAGGCTATATACCCATATTACAAGGCTGGTAAAATATCGTTACTAATCGAATTCGTGTCGTTCCAAAGCGTTTTCTAAGCTTATTGTTTTATGAAAAGATTTCTTGACCATAGGGCTTAATGCATTCCTCGTCACTGTGAATACCCGGCTTTTGCCTAATTTTAGACTTACGGCAAGAAATGCAACAAAACTTTCAATGTTGTGTATTTATTTTAGAGAAGCTAAACTGGTAGCGCAGCGTAAAGTCGACAGAGTAAAACAATACAGTACAACACGACCAAGACAAGATTCAGAAGCACTCATTTCGTCAGACTTGGTCACAGCAGCTTCAGATCAAGACTGCTTACATTTCAATACACTTACTTCTTTCTTCATCTCCAGTTGCCAGTGATTTATGTACGGTGAACAATACCAGGAAACAACTGCGTCGTATCAGTCAACAGTTGTTTGGGCTTTACTAATTTTTTTTACTCCGTCTGCTATGGTTTACTGAGTCAACGTCAACTAACATTTGACGCTAAACTGGGAGTAAGAAAGTTTTTAGATCACTATGTCTTCCTAAATTTTCTCCTTGTAGTTTGACAAGAGAGAGAGAGAGAGGAATTTTGATCGTTCGGCACTTTTTGTGGTAAGATTCGTTACCTCTATAAGTCAAAAGCTGCCACCATAACTGCCAAAATTCTGCTATGAAAATTCAAAAAGTATTTTCTTTCAGTTTGTAGTTCACAATAGAGCCTTCAAGATGATCTTTAAAATGTTTAGGGAATTTTGGAGAAACCTGTCAAGCCATTTGTAGCTGACTTGTCGCCATTCTTGCTGTCCGATCAACACCAGCAAGCACTGAGTGAAGATATGAAGCGAAGCAGAAGGTAAAAGCATAATGCCTTGCGCATTGTTTTATACAGTATAAAAAACCATTAGCTGTGCGGAGCTTTTCATCCTTTGCAGAAACAAAGCGACTCCTCCGGATTTGATCCCTAAAGCCAACCCGGCATTACCGTTGTACTTGCAGGATGTCGAACGTTTCAATGTGGAGCTAATGAGACCAGTGAAAACTGTTGTGAAATCCATCCTTCCCACTCCAGAAGGTACATTAAAATGCTTTTCCTCCAACTGTGTTTGCCATTAATGATTATTTTTTGTTCTTCAATAGGTTGTTGTTTTTTAACCATGTGGAGACATATTGTTTTTTCTGAGTGCGAAGACGCGTGAGAATAGCATCTCGTTCTTGTCTGTCATTGCTTGTCGCAGAGAAATTTTGAATTATAGCTTTTTTCGCTCTCTAACTGTTTTAAAATCCTAGACGCCACAAACCTTGAATTTTAGAGCAATCGTAAGATCCCCCACTTCCCTTGTTTAGCGCTTGTTTTGATGTTTGTTTCTGCTGTAGGAAACATCAGGTTCATTCTGATATTTCCCGATTGGGTTCTTCGATTTGATTTAAATATTTCTTTGAAACGATGAGCTTTTCAGATCTTTATAAGATATGAATGTCACATAATTTTCAGCAAAAATCGCAAAACTGGTTTTGTTTGAAAGAAAACCTTGCAAGCAATTTTGTATCTGGAAAGAAAACCTTCTAAGCTCATTTTAGCCACTGTAAATCATTTCCTTTTGTGAGACACGCAACATTTCGAAAAATGTTTGTAGTGAAAGATCTTTGATGAAACCGATAAGACCTGGGTGTGATACAAGCATTTCATCGAAACTATCTTTTGTAAAAAAACTACTCTAGAAACCGCTCAAAATTGTCAACAATATCACCAAAAACCACACGCTTTTTCATAACCATCTCCTGATTGTCTATGACAGGGATGGCCAACCAGTCAGGGACCAAGCGCTACATTTCTTACTGTGTTACCGCAAAGAACCATATCATACACATGGGCACACGAACATCACCCAATGTCTATATCAGTGGTTCCCAAACTGGGGGAATATGCAATTCTTCGAGGGGTAACGCGAAACCAAAACCACAATGTGGTTCTGCATTATTGTTTTTATGACACAAATATTAAGAGTAATAAGACATAATCGCTACCATGATTTGCGTAACGACTCGAACAAGTTTGGGAACCACTGGTCTATACCTCACTTGCACACATACCTTTGTTCAGCAAGATTTATTGTAAATATCACACATCAACATGATAATGACAGAACATTTATTGTCATGAATGTTATTTTGTGGGACTTCTAGTAATTACGAAAGAGTCGCATGAAACCAGGCAAAGAGCCGGGGTATGGCCACGCCTGGTCTATGACAAAAATTCCGATTTCATAGGTCGATCAAAGTAGACATAATATTTATTTCAACCCAGAGTTAAGATTTAAATATTTGGCTATGATCCCATTATCTCAGATCGCCAATGATGAGCTGCTGCAACATTAAGGCAATAAATAAACCTTTGAACAAAAGGTGTAGCGAAGTATCGGTATTTGCATCAATAGTATCGTGGACTAAAGCTACTACTAGAGGAGTGAACAAAAATTAACTATCTATTAAAACAGTTTCCAGCATTTCCTTAGGTAAACCTTGCTGTAAAACCGTTAAACTTAAGGGCTGTGAATTTCAAAACTATTGAAAACTTGAGAAGTGCAGCCTTGCTCCGCACAATGCACAACGAGTTGAAACACGATAGTTTGTTAGAAATACTTGAGAAGGATGAATATTCTGCTTTTATTGAAAGCAGACTTTATAAGAAAATTTATCGTGTTGGTTAAGTAGCAAAACATCTTTTTAGCCTTTGCCGGAGCTAGTCAGTGGAACGAAGCCAGCTTTAACTATTGAGTAACAATGTGCGAGCAGCCTTTCTGAAAACAAAGGTGTTCCCATCTTTTTCAATCAATTCCAGTTTGCTGATGGGATTAGGTTTGAATTAAAACAACTGACAAACTATTAATATATAACTATTTATTTTTTATTACCAAATACTGTATAAAATCGTACAGCACGAACTTTAATTTTGATATAATATTTTTGTTTTTAGATGTAATTTTTAATTGAGTTTGTTGTACAGTAACAATTCAAAGTGCACGTGGTGACTGATGCAAACTACAGTAATTATTACTCCACAAAGAATTCTCATAGTTCTTAATTTTTGACATCGGCTTGAAGCTGATTTGGCAGCAGGGAGTATGGACTTTGATTTTAATTTCAAGGCTGCCATGGCATAATGTACTTTTTCTGCTGTGCAATTAAACAGGTTAATATAAATTTGAAAACGCAACATATACCTCTATATTTTCACGAATAAACATGATTCAAACAACTTGTGATGCCAGAAAGATTCTGAAAAGATGTCATCAAGAATTGAAAAATGTTCTGGATTCTTTTCTGTTTTTTTTTTACGAATACGTAATAAACCGATAAAATTTTATATAAGATCTAGCTCATTTGCCAGGAAGGCAATGACGCTCTGGTACCCTTCGGAACAGAATAATCAAAGTTGTAATTCCTTTCAGAATTTACTCTTTCGATCTTGAGTTACCATCTTGTGAATTACCTTCTTTAATCTTTAGATTGTAATATCAACAAATGTGTACTCCACTTCCTCTTTCATTATTCACGTCGCCGAAAAGAATGTGTTATATTCAAGCTACAATAGATGGGAAAGTTGAGATATGTTTTTGGAAGGAATAATAAGATTATATTTAAGTTTGACGAGAAACGTTAAATTCATGGTCGTGAATCGCATCAAACTCTTCTATGTATACGGTGATTGAAAATGCTGCTACAAGCTGTGAAAGACTTCCTAAAATCACCCAAATATATAGTAATACAAGGTTTTATACAACTGCAGTAAACAGTTTTGATGTTTGCGCTCGCCTCGGATGGCCTGCTTGGGAAAATCTGTCAAGCTGGGACAAGCCACATTGATACAATCACACTATTCAAAGAAAAACGATCACGCTTTTGCAGTATTGCTAACTTGCAAACATATTGCTTGCAGTCATGCTTTGAATGTTCAGTGCACGGTCTACATTCAATTATTACAATGGTTATTGTGCCGATGTATTTGGTCAAATCGAAATTTTTTCATTGTGAAAATGCGTACTCGGGCGTTTAGCACCTCACAGCACAAAATTTGTACTCCCGTGAAAATGTTCGCAATTGTGAAAGGCCCGTCAAATATTTCACATAATTGCTTCTACTGAAACTTATATATCTGTTTTTCTTGAAAACGGACTTTCTATTAATTTATGCTATGCGAATTTAGTCTGTAATTGAAGAACCCCACTGAATCAGCGCAGGGAATACTGTTAATCAAAGAAAGTAAGTTTTGGACACCAAGAAACTTTCGAAATCTTACTCTTTTGGTAAAAAAATATTTCGAAGCTGACATTTGAGTCACTGACGTTTGAAACTAAAACTTGCGCGGAAACAAAGGACCAACATTTACATTAGTCAGTTATAGACTTTTACGCGGTTTAGGAGAGTTTAAAACAACCCAACACTACATGATTTTTTATGCAAGTTCAGATTTGTTTGAAAGTGGCTGGTAGTATGCATAAGATTACTGCGCGAGACGTCAGAATACATACAGTCAAAATGTGACATATTTCGAATTTCTGCTCAGTGATCAAGCAAGAAAAGGACGTGACAGAGATGGAACTTGAGAAGTCATGGGAGCATGGCCTAGTTCTCACTAACAAGGAGACTCTTATCGATCCGAACTGGGTGAAAACATCGGAAGATAAAACTGTGGAGGAGTCAAACAGACAAAACTTGATGGAATCACCATCCGTAATTGTTGGAGTGCTACGCCAATGGCCAGTGTGATAGAATCGAACTGCAGGCACGGTTTGGATGCCGGTTTTGGAGATGCAGACAACTGACAGAAATCGCGTCCGGTCCGACCACATGGCCGTACATCAGTGGCTTTAATATTTTGCCACAAGCCTGAATACGTGCACAAGGAGATTATGTGGCCTGTGCCAAGCATAGATGTAGACAAGATTTGCAGTTACTAAATTAAAGGTAGACCCACCAGCAGGTTGAGTGCAGCAGGCTGATATATTTTGATTCCAGTCACCTGGAAGGCTACACAACAAAGCATACTTCCACTGACGTGATATTCTGTCAAAAACGATCAAGCAAGACTTGACCATTTTTCACTGAAAAATGGTACGATGTTCACTAACAAATCTAAAACTTCCTTCTTTTAGTTTTATAAAGGCATTACGCGCTACTTCCAACCTTGCGTTATGCAAAGAAAGACTGTTTGAAGATTAACGCCTTTCACAAACGTTTTTGTTCGTACGCCAAACCAGCAACTCTACGTCGCCGGAACTCGTTGCTTACGGAAGGTTTTCTGCTGTATTTTGTATTACGTAATATTGACAACATAAAATTTAGTATATTTCACAATAAACTTGCAAATGAGTATAAACAACAGTTATTTTTCAGTCATGTGAAGTGAACATGCTTTGCTCTTAGCAATGGAGGCTAAAGTAAAATAATTGTTTTAATCTGCTGTAGTTTTCCTTTACATAAAAATACGACCATTACCAGTGACGTTACTAGTCAAGCAACACCCATTTCATGCAAAATAAAAGGCTAAATTTTAGATAGGCTGTTAGGCATTTACACCAAGCTTGATTTTGGAGTACCTTTGCCATCACTTTCGGATACATTGCTTCAGAAGTTTTATAACTTTCCTATAGTACGGCTAGTACAGAGTTGTAAACGGTACTCATTTTGAAGCAGGAACCCGGCTCGAGTTGAAGCCCGATTCAGGCCCGAAATTCAAAGTTACCCAGTGAGTCAAGATAGGCTGCGCGCAACTGCGGGGTATCAATAAACGTAGTGTACGGGTGTAGCTACAGGTACACGGTTTTATCACACCCAAAATAACGACCACCTTGACCAAAACATTGGCTTAAACAAGCACAAACTTAGCTTGTTAGTCAACGATAATACTGCGGAATGTAAAATTTCTCAAAAACAAAAAAAAAATTATCACGAAACTGACCACGATGGCCCTGTAGGCATAAAAAAGTTATCTAGGATAGGGATATAGGCATGAACAGCCGGTTTGTAGGCCATCGTTTCTCAAAACAAGCCAAGAATTGCAGAATCGCCTAAGTGATTGATCTTTTCGAAGCAATTCCATCGCGTACGAATTTCCTCACCGCTGTCGCCTTCTTATAACGATTGTGGGAATAATCCGAGCAGTGAACAAGAGAACGCTGCTGTGTTTGCAAATAGAATTCGCTGAAGAGGAAAATGACAATCACTTCACTAGCGGTAAGCACAACAAATGTACCTTATGAAAGAAAACAATCGTTGCTCTGAATGTTATGAAAAAAATTTGTATGTAGGCCCGAAATATTTTGACAAACTTAAGCCCTTATCTGCTCCGAAACGCGGCCCGACCCGACAGACCGCCCTACCACTCTGGGCTAGTCGTTTCAGTTGCACTGAAGTTTACTACAGCTACTAGTACGGCAGTGAAAGATTAATGGTTTTCTAATATGGTATTGCTTTTTCGCAAATTAAAAGCTGGTTTATGTAACTTGTTTAGTGATTAAAACTGGTCTATCCAACTTGTTTAGTACATCTGCCCTTGCGGTATTTTGTATAATTGAAAGTAAGAAGGCTGTGTGTAAAATAGGCCTAAACAATTTCAAGTCAGTGGTATGACATTGCCCTATACCAAGCACGCTTTTTCAGATTAAAAATTTTTCACAGCTATGTACCCAGCAAGTGGAAAAGTAGGCAGGGTCGAATTACTTCTTGCAAATGAAATACAATCAATTATCTTTTCGTTCGGGTTTCAGTGAAGGACTGCAACATGGGTGGGAAGCCTTCAGACCTCGGTTTATATGCGCCCTGCGTGACTATAACGTGGACCATGTCAGAATTTTCATTACCCAGTATTTGTTGTTTTTTTGTGGAAAGGTTAGATTTGTGTATTAAAGTGAAAAAACAAGAGCGCTTGATCTGAAATTTTATCATAAAACAAATTTGAAACTATATGCAGTACCCCGTGATATTTCACAATTTATGTGGCCCACGATAGAACAGTAAATATATTGGACTACAACAACTCTATACAACAACTCTTTTGGACTACAACAACTGTATACAACAACTACAACAACTCTTTTGGTCAAGGTGGTCGTTATACACTTAACAAGATGCTAAATTGCATTAAAAATTTGCACTAAATTATTAAGTCAGCGTGTTCCAGGTCGAAGACTATATCCGCGGATGTTTTGCCCTTGTCTCTCTAAGAGGGATTACGCTGCTAATAAAGGCAACCCTTCAACGACCGCGATTGGTCGGCCCTTTTTTGGCAATAAATCGGCAGCCGCTAGAGCTAGAGAGCTGTTCAAACCCTCTGCGGATTCAGCAAGTCTTCCAGTTGACATCGAAAAAAAAAACGTTTTTCGTTTTCGGTGGAGGTTTCTGGAGGTGACGTCACAATGAGGGCATGTTTTGGAAATTTTGGTCACCTTTGGCCGGCCCTGGGCCCCAACCCATTGACCCATTCTATTGGCTCAAATTTTTGTTGAAAACTAGGCCAAAATCCGCGTCTGTAGAGCCCTTGATTGACTTGCTAGCATATCTGTAGTCAAAGTTATGGGTCTAACCCAGTTTTTGGCCTAATTCAAAACTTTTCAGAAAAGGCATAATTTGGCAAACTTTGGCCAGCCATAACTCGGCAGCAGATTGAGTTAGAGAGCTGTTCAAACCCTGTAATGACTAGTGGCGTCGTGTAGTTTAGATTTAAAAAAAGAAATTTTAATTTGGTTTGGGGGTTTTGGGCCAATGGGATCATGACAGGGGCATGTTTTTTGATATGACGTCATCATCCGATCCCACGCGCCAATATTTTGACTCGCAGTATTTTAGGACTCTAGGCGAGAATACGCGTTTTTAGAGCCCTTGATTGAGTTTCTAGCGTTTCTGGTTCAAACGTTAGGCCAAAAAACAGCTAATTGGTAAGGGGCTTTTCTCAATACTTTTGGGGATTTCCCTAATTTATTTTAATGTTTTTTGGCCCTAATCTTGGAACCAGGAACGCTAAAAGCCCGTTCGGACCCTTCAAAGTCCCAAAATGTAACCAAAAAACAGCTAAATTAAAAAAAAATTAATGTCATTTAAATGGCTCCTGCGGGTTTTAAATTGAATAAAGGCATTAAGCTTGAGGCATTGACTCATCACACGACGACTTGCTGCAAATTCTCTGCAAGAGCCGAGAATGGCTTGCCAAGACAGAACTTCTAGTTGGTATGGTACATTTCGAAATTAGCTGGAAAATGCTGTTTTCAAGCCTACACTAAGCATCCATTTGTATGACAATTGCCTTTGAGTTACTGGAATTACCTTGCTTTACAACAGTCTTTGTGCAGCACCCGCAAAGCTTTCTGAGCAGTTCATTGACGGCGTATCTTAGACCTGACATGTAATATGCTAACAAGATGGGGGAAACAGCGCAGTAGACCAGACACGCGTTGTAAGCGGCCATTATAGTCGAGGCTGACATGCTTAATTTGGCTTCAAATACGTCGGCTGTCATCATACCAAGGGCTGGTAATGAACAGATGATAAAGAGAATCGAAATAAACAGCATCAACTTAAATATATAATTGATAGTTGGCAGTGGCTTGCAGCACAAGTAGAAGTTTTTCTTCGGGCTGTTCCTTGTCTGCAACAAAATGATATTTTTCAACGCATGCAATTTAGGCATTACCGTGAAACTTTGTTCAGAAAAACTCAAAATATTTGATGTCAAAGCACTTCATATGTTGTTAGCACAAGTTGGAGTGTAACATCCCTTTTGCTACCTTATATCAAATCTTTGCGTAGAAAAAGGTGTTTATTCTATCTGAAATGTAAAGCACATGAAGCAAAAATTTTTTCGTAAGGAGGAAGTTATGGAAACTTCTAGTTGCTAGCCATTTTTTCGTAAAAGGCAGCTTGATGCGTCCTCCACCTTTTCGTATTTTAAACAAAAACGGCAAGGATTTTGCAGTCTAACAAATCGCAGTTCAAAAATTAGTTCGTTATTGTATACAAAAAAATTACAGTCTCTGAGTTATTGACATAGGTGTTTTACAAAATCGGTCCTCAGGCACAAAAATTAGTAAAACAATTTCTTTTTAGAATTAACTTGTTGACATTTTTTCAGTTTATCGAACAGACTTCGAAACGTTTGTGAATATTTTTTTGCAAAATCACAAATAAAGTAGGCCTATTTACTGTGAAAATAGTTGCATCACGTAAATGTATCAAACGCGCATTTGTATACTGGCAATAGCTTTACACTGAAAATATTGATCAATATTTTGTTATATTTCATCGAATCATTAACCCATACGTTGTTTCGTTTTTGTTTTTGGGTAAAGAATGGTTAAAATTATTCTTGATGGGTGAGAATTTTTGCAGAAAATGGCGAAAAAATTTGTAAGTTGTTTTCAACAATACCCAAAATCCATTTTCCTCTTCCCGGACAGGGCCGCGGGGACAACAGACCTACGAGGACTCGAAATAACTCAATATTTTTAGTACGTTTACACAGTTCTGCTGGCTCCACATCAAGAAGGAACCAAGCCAATTCGATGAGGCAGACACGCTACCTGGTCCTTGGACTTTTGGGTGCTTTCCTGTGGATATAGGGTCCATTTTTCCATGCTGGTTACATGGCTAAAACATTCTAACTGGGATCCCTCTATAGTCTGATCGGAGAAGTGGCTCGACATCCAAGGCTTTACTAATTCAGATGTGCACCTTGTAGCGAAGTGTCACACTGTGAACTCTTCTCAAAAATCCCATGTCTGCCGTTTGTATTCCCAATAGAACTATTTCACTCATTACTCAGCATTAGGGTTAGGCGGATAGTTGCAAAAATTTGTTATCCGGATAACGGATATATTCGGATATTTGGTCTTTGTGCTATCCGGTTAACCGGATATTCAAAAGAAGACATAACACGATGTTAAAGTTTTAATGATGATTAAAGAATTGACTCAGAGTCATATAATCCATTTAGCAGTCAAAATACAGACTCTTGCACTTTAGCTAACTTTATTCAATACAACGAAAAAACACAAATTTGTAATGCTTATTTTTCCTGCAACGCATTTCTAATAAAGAACAACACATCGATTGTTGAACCGTTTAAGCGGGACCGGAGTTTTGTAGCAAAGAATCTGCATGCACTGAATGCTCTTTCTGCTTCTAAAGAAGTGGGCTGGATGGTAAGCAGTGCTTCGTAAAGAGTTTTAACCACAGGTATCACACATTGCCCTCTCGCCATTTGTTGCACACGTTGGAAGTAGCCCCACAAAAGGTTTTCACTTTTGAAACCTTTGAAATCATTTCAATATTTTCTTTTATTTAGACCAGTGCAGGTTTTTTTTAGGTGTTTTAGGGACTCGATTCGGGTCCCCAGAATTGAAAACCGGGTCCTTAGTATCAGCGAAGATTATTATCGGGTTCCTAGAATCAGAGGAAATGGGGTGCCTACAATCAGAGAAATCGGGTCCTTACAGGTCCAAACCGGGTACCTAACATTTTCCCTAAAACAACCTAGACCAGTGGTTCTCAAACTGGGGGTAAATTACCCCCTGAGGATAATATGCGATTCTTCGGGGGATAACGCAGAATCAAATCCACAATGTTTTTTCATTATGAGCGATCACTGCGAAATATTGAGGGTAATAAGACATATTCGCCACCTTGATTTGGGTAACCGATCGAATAAGTTTGGGAACCGCTGATTTAGACATTTGAAAAGCATAGGCCATACTTTCGACTCGAAGCGTTTCGACTGAATTTCTTTGTTAATGCCGAGAGGTTTAAAATTTTATTGTCGCATATCAGTTGCTTTGTGACGTAATAGAACGAAATTCCCCTGCATTCTAGAGAATACATAAAAAGTGAATAAAGGTTTTAAGGTCAGCGGGAAGTCACAAGGTCAGCGGCAAGTCACAAAGTGTGGGAAGATAGGCCGCCGGTAGCTGAGAACAAGGAAATTTCCAATTGGTTAACGCCATACAAACATAAAAAGCAGTAATGATGTTACTACTGTATTATCCGGTTAACCGACAAAATGTTATCCAGATATCGGATAGCTGAAAATACCGTGATTAACCGGTTAACCGATATCCGGTGGTCCAACCCTACTCAGGATTCGTGACCATAGGCGTGGATCAGAACAAAGGCCGATTTAAAAATGGACAATTTGCGGGGTTTGTAACAAAACCGTCTACAGAGTCTTCAACAGGCTTTACGTTTGTGCAGGGGGCTTGGCATTCTAACATTTGAAAAAAACTCCACTGATTGATAGTGTTTCATATTTCAATTTGGGTGGTCTTGGAGCTTTGTTTAGGTGGCTAAGCCCACGACTAGCTTGAAAGCTTCCATTTGTCACCACAAAGCAATAAAGCTAACACTGAACTGCATTTGCTTTACCAACCCGTGTATCAATCAAACTCCTCAAGATCAACCGAATGAAATTGAATAGATTGATTGAGGGGTATTAAGGAATATTTGTGTGGCAATTCACTCCTTCCTGGTTGAAAGAACCCAGAAACAGAAACTGAAAAAATCTTGGCAGCATTCCTGTGTAAAATATCTTCTCACATATATTTTCTATGTTTTTGTAGTATTTAGAAAAGCGCACATCGTTTTTACTTGTGAAGCAAATGAAATGCTTGCCATAGAATGCCTTCAATCACCCTAGCTGACGCATCGAAACTAAAAGTATGCACATAATTGAGGAAGAAAAAAAATATCAACTATAACCTGCACTTGCTACATTACCTGTTTCTTGATCATTTAAAAATAATTTTTTGCCTGAGATAACTGGCAAAGAACCGTTTCCTACTGCTGGAATACAGGATGTCACTCAAACATGCCTTTGGTAGCCCTAAATTATTTCAGTGTTAGTGACAAAAACGACACTGTTCATCGTCACATTCAACAAAATAATGTAGAACGGCAGTGCCAAACAGTGGGAAGCCAAGACATTACCATTTCGCGTAGGTCATATTTCGATGTTTCGATCAGAGACAGTTGGGTTTGGTTTCGTGGTCGGTGTTTGCGTTGATCTGAAAGAATTGCATGTTGTAAATGCATTTTTTCTATTCAACAGATGAACACTTGACATCTTTTGACCACCTTCAACACTGATGAACGTACGTCCTGCTTGACTTCCCTCAGTCTGAACGCCCTGTTCTCTTGATTTGCAACTCTGGCCGTATCTCAGGAACGTCGTAAGCAACATGGTCACGATGATGAGTGACAGCAAGATCCACAATATAATGATCAGCAAAATGTAATGAGTTGTCAGCGGTTGATGTATCGTGGAACACTCGTGTATATATTCTGCCCAAGATTAAGAAATGGCACAAAATCAGTATGGAAACTGCAACTTGGTTGTTTAGCGTTTTTGACATATGAATAAAATTTGATCGCTGATGTTGTCACTTGAAAACTCTTCGGTTAGACACATGGTTCTTTTGATATCACCATGGTCGGATCTAGCTGATGCGAGGCCCTAGGCTAATCCGCTTGTGTGAGGCCCCCTCTCCCCTTCCTACGAGTTGGGGAAAGGGGAAAAGGGAAAAGCGTTAATCCATTTGCACAAAGCCGAAAATGACGAAATGGACGCTCTCCACGTGGCCTACGTTCAATAAAATATGTCTGATACCTTACTAAAGTGCCCCACGATCATTGCATTTTTTGCTTCCTGTGACGGAAAAGCATGCAATGACATTGATTTGTGGAAATCGTGTTTGGCTGTCAGGAACAGGATTTTTAATTGCTTAGGCGAACAAACCAAAGAAGTCAAAGTTAAATATTTGACCTACAGCAAACTTACGCGTTCCACAAGTTTCACATCCATTTTTTCTTATTTGTTCTTTTCTAGATAAATATGCCTATCGGCGCTTTGCAATTCACAAGTTTTGTAGCAGTTTGAAGAAAATTACAGTCTAAACAAATCACAAAGAAAAGTCCAATATTGAATTTAATTAACGTCATAAAAACGAAAACAAAACTACTGCAGTATTTCCAGCTCAGAAGAAGCACTACAATCTAGATAGTTGTTAGTTACACCTTGGTTTTCAGTGATATCCTACTTTGGATTAAGCTTCCCAAAATATACCGGTTTCTTCAGAAATATTTTAGTTTCACGGTCAGGCATTTTTAACTTATTTCAGTACAATGAAGTCAGTCTCTCTCACTATTATTGAAAGATGAGCCTATATTCCATACTGATGAATTTTACTCCGTTTTCATTTTAGGATACTGCTAGCCCTATAGGCCTACATCTAAATTTCTCTTATGTGCAGTATAATCTTAAGCTTTGGTAAGATGCATATCAAACACGAACAACCACAAGTTCTTTCACCCGATTCACACGTAACAATCGGTACGATTCAGCAAACACACCCAACGGAGCTCTGAGTATGACGGCACAATTGCACGCATGCGGCTTGACCAACGGATAATACTGACATTCATGGAAACCCATTAGAAGACACTGATATTACCAACACAAATCTGATTAAGTGAATAAAACTACTAAGCCTATAGGTCAGAGGTTCCCAACCTGGCGTGCATGTACCCCTAGGGGTACATTTGCCTATCCGAAGGGGTACATTTATGATTATCAATATGAGTGAAATATATTTTTACATATCTTTTATTTCCACGTGTTTAAACATATATCAGTGAATATTATTTTCAAAAGCCGTTATATGCTTATTGTTAAATATAACTGTGATTAATCATGATAAAATGTTTCGTCATAAGAAATTTTAGGGGTACATGTTCATCCGTCGGAATCGTGAAGGGGTGCATGCTCATCTTTCGAATTACTTTAGGGATGCATGATCATCTGTCGGAATGCTGAAGGGGTACATGGTCAGAGAAAGTTTGGGGACCCCTGCTATAGGTGAATCCGGCCCTGGATATCACGCTTGAGCAACTTGATAAACAACGTTGAAAAGCAATTGTTGTACTGTAATAGTCTGCTTTCTGCGATTTTGAAAAAAACATTTTACACAAACAACTAAAATATACCGAGTTATTAGCTTTGATAAACAAAAGCACAAATATATCTTTCCCAACTAAAAACAATATGTCGGTTGTGGAGATGGCTGAAAGGTTTCAAACTGCAAGCAAAGAAAAAATATATAGTTCATAAATTTTTATACCGTTGCAAATTACTGAAGTACAAAGAGCAATCGCGAATTAAAAAAGAATGCATGATAAGCACACTACTATCACATATTCTTGCTGTGAAGCAGTCAGCCAAAGTTATTAGAACTTTCCGACATAGACTGATATGTGACTGAAATCTTACTACGATGTGTGATATAAATGAAACCGTTGCTAGTAGCGCAAAAAACTGTTTAAAATTAGCTATTCTTCACTATATGAAAATAGTGGCAGTTAGAGGTGATGTGGTATACTCTTCGCTTGCAGCGTACAATCACACTGAGGTTGTGTGCTTACTTTTTGATGAAGAATATAAACTATTGACATGTTTTAGTCGCGCCTGTTTACGAATGACTCTTGTTATAGTTAAATAATATTGTGAAGCGCGGCCACCGCACTTGAGATGAAAATAAAAATATAGGTTAGTTAGAGACATTGGTGTTGGAAGCGGGCGTGCAGGGATACAAGCGCACCCTCAAAGGTTTTTGGGTAAATTTGGGCAAACATCTTTCGCACCCCCAAAATTTGCCTGCTCCTACACCTATGGTTGGATATGTTTTCGGGTTGTACATAGTAGGCTGCAGTAAAATTGTAATACTGTACGATGTACTTCATGAAGTTAACACTTCTAGATAGGAAATCATCTTTGGTAGTTTAAATTGCTGTTGGGCATGCAATTCTAAACGACCTTAAGAATCAGAAGTCAACAGAAAGCAACTGTGTGTTCCACATAATCGAAGTTTGCTTGTTATCTGCATATTGCAGTGAAAATGGTTTAAAAGTTTTATCTTAACCTTCACATACCATACCTGACTGACAAATACGGTCGTCAGATTCGTAGAGTCCGCTGAAACAAACACAGTGCTTTAAACAATTCCACGAAGAAGCGCATAAAATTGCCAGCGCAAAAGGCAGTATCCAGCACGTTGCCACCAATCCCAAGGCCGTATTTCGTTTCTTTTGAATGGCTTCGGAGGTACTTACCTGAAAAATTGTTCAAGAAAAGGCTACACTTTGTATATTGGAGTTGAAAAGTGGAAATACCCCTGTGTTTTTTAAAGTATTGAAAGCATTTTACTTCTTTTCAGGCCAGATTTGATAAAGCTTACTGAAGCAGTAACTTACCATGAGCAGAGTTTGCTTTATGATCTAAAATTTCTTTGAAACCACATTTGATGCGTATAACAACATTGTTAATGTTACGTAACTTCTGTCATGCTAATTGTAAAACAAAGTCAGATGAGTAGGCTGTCGAACGTTTTGCAGCTTAAAATTAATAGGAAAGTGTAATGGCAAATTTCAAACTGCAAAAATTTGCGAAAAAACTGCAAAACTCGAAATGTTTCATATATCTTAAACGTTGCAAATTTTTGAAGACATAAGTCTTCTTTTCTTAGTTGTGTTAACATGAAAAAAATATTGCTTGACATATTTGTGCTGAGTTATTTCTTCCTTTGTTCAGCTTTCTATTTAAGTGTATTGTATAAGATCTCTTGTTTTCTTCGGTTAAATGCGTTCTCATCCACAAAACACTTCAGTTTGAAATGGTCGATGTTAACGAAATATTGTCGTAACTCACGCTGCCGTTGCTATCCAATCGCTGGCGAGATGGGTTTTTCGGTCCAAGAAAATAAGCACTCTCTCGTAGTCCGTGGATCAAGGAAGAAATGGTCCCACTCATCGTGAGGAATAAAGCTAACACGAAGCTTGTTCTGAAGGCCCACCAGTGTTGAAGTAATTCATGTTGTGAGTTGGACTGTTCAATTCTGCAACCAGATTTCTTGCTTTTCGTGAACAGGAACTGACTTTTAGTTTGGAAAGTTCATGCTGATAATAAGTGAGAACACATAATGGAATAAGCCTTTAAAAGTGATCTTTCTGAAAAATCTGACATATCCGCTTGAAACCTATAAATTGTAGAAGGATTGTAGATTGATTCGTACGTATTCAACTTCATCTACGTTGCACTGCACACAACCTTAGTTACACCGTCAAATTATCAGTTTTAGCTGAATCTTTGGATAGAAACAATCATGATTGCCAATCAAGGTTATGATGCTCAGGAAGCGGATATCCTATCGAAATGACCAAAATCGTAAGGCAAAACATTGCACTGTACGACTTCCATTTGACTCCGTTGACTTACAAACTTTTGTTAGATTCCTGTCTTGCCAAGTGTATACCCGAAAAGCACTGGATGGTCAGAAAATACAAGAATCCTGTAACAAATCTGCAAACTGTTGGTTAAAACGAAGTCTGTGTTACTTCACCTGTGTTCTCCGTTCGACGCCTCGATCCCTTCTGTTGCCAACCCGCGTGATATAATCGAATACGCAGAAAACATTCCAAATAGGATATTGGCGACCAGATTGCTGAGCACGTAAGCGTAAACGTAATTGCTGCGAAGCTTTTCTCTACTACGAAAGGCGGCCATGGCGCAGAATCCGTTGATCACAACCTGCCAAGTCAGCGAGATGATGGTTGCGCTTCTGATGCAACTATTGCTTTACCGAATCCAAGCTGCGTTTCTACTATGTAAGTATAAAACCAAGCCTAATCGAAAATATGGCAATAGTTGTCGTTTCGTAGTTTCTCTGTTATTGTGTAACCCAACGAAAGTTGCCATTATTTTCCTCAAACAAAAGCAATCGCATCAAACAAAGCAAAGGGCAATTGAAATACAGTAGTTACATGATTTGGCTTTTTCATATGCCTTGTACAGAGTCAGAAATTAAAAGGCTTTCAAAAGATGCAGTTTTATTACAGTCATGGTTGATATGTAGCATTACTCGTACACTCGTGATAGACATTTCTTAAGGACATACGTTTAATTTTGAACGTGAGGCGTAAGCTTTCAAAGTGTGTTTTGCCTCACGCCACCTCACTTTCAAACTTCAGACTCATTTTTAAAAACTAGAAATTGCTGGCATTCATCCCTCTGAATTAAGTGCTTCCATTACTTCGTCGAGCTGAATTGCGATCAATCGTTCGAGTGCGGTTTCCGAAAGAAAATAGAAACGAAATAAGGAGTCTACCAACAAGGCTAAATACTAGATGAAGTTCACTGTTGTTAAGACAAGCATGCGATTAACAATTAAAGCCAAGCGCACAACTGTAATTATTCACAGCAAATTAAACACCCAACAAAACACACAAATCATCCTGATTCTACGTAAACATCAATTAACGTGCCTACGCGTGCTCCAGCTGCAAACAATGAAAAGTAGTGAACTTGTTTGCGTATCAAACAGTGTGACTCTGCAAGTAAGATATTCGATTTTTACGTTTTATCAGATAACATATCAGAAAAACTCGATATTACGAATGGCAAAATTTGGTCTATACACCATAGAGCCTAAAACATCTCTAACAAGCAATACACAGAGTGGCAAATTTCTAGGGCTTATTCAGGAGGTGAAACAGGAAAACAAGCCGCACAGAGGATGTAGTGTAAAGTCATCGCTGTTGCGAACTGTGCTAATGGACACGACCACGTCTTGCTGATGAAGTAAACAAAACGCTGACATGATTTTCCGGTGCAGTAAAGTGCTTTCATTTTGTTTAATTTAGGTTAATTGTTTTATTATCACAAAGAATATTTTCCATACATCACTCAAAAGCCTCTTCAACAAAATGTTGACTTTTTCATAACTTTGAAATCGCAAACAAATCGCAGCGGGGTTGTTTAAAAGCAGTTCTCCCACAGAAGTACTCTATTTAAGCCGTTTTTCCCTCACGGTTAACAATTTTCTTTTCGAACAAAAGCAGCAGCACAAAGCACACGGGTATACCTCAATCTTAGAAATGAACTAGAAGGAAATGTTAAGAATATAGAGGATAAACTAACCTGAACGGACGGCACTATGGCAAAATATACTGCAGCATAGTCTTTGTTGGGATGACAGGAGTTGTTAAATGAGCTGTTGAACATTTTGTGCATGGATTCCACAGCGCAGCCTGGTATATGGTCAAATTCTACTTACAGGATATTTCTGTATTTCTGCAGGTGAAAAGTGAATACCACACTGTCAAAAATATTTGGTATTCTGGTATAAATCAAACAAAAGTGAAGAGATAAGTCAAACAAAAATGAAAAGATGTTTCAGAGAGTTTGTCTCTAAATCAGGTCTCTGAATCAGTATTGCTTTTGTGTAGTAAAAAATGTGTGTGCTATGTGTGCAAACCAAGCATATAAATAGTAAAAATATAACTGGTAAAATGCTAATTGCCACATCCTGCTTTAAAATTCAGGTAAATTAATTGGCTGTCGATCTCATGATAAATGCGTTGCAAGCATTTGAAATCTTGATCGGAACAGTTTGTAAGCCTCTGAGTACCAATTTACACCCCCATTTGACTTATCTTTCACTTTTCCTTTTTCTCTGTTAGCTGTTTCCCCAAAAATTTTGATGTTGGAATGCCTTCATTTCTCTCACACCACTGGATCACTGCATTATGATGTGTGAATGATGCTACAGTTTGTGTCCTGTTAATGTGTTTTGCTCCTCGCAATGTTGGTTGTATGCAAACACAAATTCTGTAATGCACTACGGTACGACTAAATATTTTTGTGCACTTGTGTTGTATGATTGCGCCTGAGATATGGACCAGGATTCTGCAATAAAAGCTATTATTATTGTATTATTTAACAGATTTCCCATAAAAGGTTTCAATAAGCTGCACGCCAGCTGACGACTTGATACTGAATGTTTGAAGCTGAATAAACAATACAACCCTACAACCCCATCTAAAACTCGAATAAAACAAGTATAATACAGCTGTGTACATACTGTAAATCTACTATAATACAGCTGTGTACATAAATCTACTTATCTTCTCGCGACCCCACCAAAAATGGTTCACGAACCCAAAACCACTGGTTTAGAACGTCATGTTGCTATTAAAGTGACAAAACGTAATTAGATAAGTGGGTTAAACATCAGTGGATTCATATTGGGGCATTATTATGCATAGCGTGATATTTTGGAGATAAATGGAAGTGTTTATCACATTATTGCTCATCTGAACCTTTATTACCCGTTTTTCATGCAATTCGTTCATTACAACGCAGCTTAGAATGGCGACTGCTGCATTCATGTTCCAGCTACGGAAAAAAAAACAATTGTACTTTTCAACAGACACTGAATTTATATATTGACCAAATATAAAAAGCTTAGGTTAGCAATTCAAAATGTATGGACACATTAATGAAACAAAGAAGGCTCACTTTCTTTACATTAGATCACCATGTTCAACCTTACTATCCAAATCTTTCTAGTATATATCTTTGTCTTGCCCAGTTTTACGTAACTAAAGTTCTCGCGTAGGCCTCGGTAGCTGGTCTCTGTCTTGACCTTGATGCAGCAGATTTTGATCTTACTCATAACACAGCGGTAAGATAAAACTAATCTTTCCAAGCATCTATTTTAGTGCCAGCATGCAGTCAGTTTTGCAATAGTTATAGAATTTACAAAAACATTCGGATAAACTTACTTCACTATGCATCTATGCATCTTAATTAGACAGCCCCTGTGGACATGCTGACTGAAAAACATCTGACCGATTTAAAAGTTTTTGTTAGTTCGTTTAAGCGTCGTTGCCATTGAGTAAGACAAATAATTTCACTGACACATATCCCACGTGCACCACCTCACCCGATGTTACTGACCGCTTGTAAGGTAGTAGAGAATTACAACGCTTCGTTGTCTCTGAAAGAATTTTTACCATCAAGCTAGCCCTTAGCTTCTTTGCTGGAAACGACAATCGACCGCAGATCATTTCTCTCTGTATCGCTGGTAATTGAAAAGCCGTGTTGCTCACAAAACGAGCGTCAGTTGCTTCAAAGACAAGCATTTCCTGAAGTGTCAGTACAGCGATAAAAAGCAGAATGAATTTTGAGAAAGATCTTTAAAAGCGAAAAATTATAAGACCAGCAGATTTGAACCTTAAATTCTTATATTTGGATGTTCGAAACATATTGGTAAGCAACAGCAACGCGTTTTGTGAAACGTAGATAAATTTCATTCCGGTTATGCTGCTTTAAGTATGATTTTAAATTTTCGCTTCCTTGGTGCTAACAGATAAACACACTGACCGTTATGCTGCAGGTTTTGTCTATATGATGTTTCTGTGCCAAGTAATAATGTTGAAGCTTCCTGGAAATTTTAGTATCTCGCAGCAACAGTAAATGCAGGAAAGCAAATTGAAAGTATTATCGAAGAGCGGCCATGGTTCTAGCAATTTGCACAATCTCACCTTGGCATTTGCACTACTTGGCAAAGCGTGTAACCACTAAGCAAAGTAACAAAAACGAAACAATTGATGAACAACCTATCCCCCAAAATAAGAACCAAAAAAAATGTGGAAAGGAAAGGGAAATATATAACACTGGGAGGTTTTAAAAATATGTTTTGGTTCAATCATTCATTTGCAGCAAAGTTTGGGGCAAGCTTTTTCAGAGACAAAAAAGTATTAAAATAAATCATCTTTTATTCAAAATTACTATGACAAAGTAATCCTGTTCATTCTATACAAGTTCTATCTATCAAAATGTATTTTGCAAAGCTTATCTATTAGACATGTGTCATGACCATGTTTGAAAATGTATTTTGCGATGCGAAATCCGGAGGGTGCTTCCTTGTTACGAATAACTTTTTATTTTCAAATGTGAAATTTGAAAAATGTGAGAGCATAGTTTTGATTTAGCACTTTTCGTTGGTCTCAAAAACGTTGGAAGCCAAACACAGCTCTAGAGTTCCTCGTTGGTTCAAAACAAAACTGTCGCCAGAAAGCTTTCAATAGGGGGTTTTACGCTTGCTCAGGGAGGCTTGACATTCTGAAATTTGATAAAAATTCCGCCGATTCATAGTGCTTCATAATTCAAGTTTTTTTAGGGGAATTGGTGTTTTGTTGCGGGGTTAAGCCCCAAAAAAGCTCTCCGTGGCGACGGAACTGGTTGAACGGCATCAGAGCAAGACGTTTTACAACATTGCAGTTGACAACGAGCTTACTGAGATGGCATTTCGATTATAGATTGCAGTTTAATCACCTGTAAGTATTGGCAAGAAATAGGAGTCGCCACATGAAGGCTGCTTCCTTGACTCCCACAATATTGTCCTTGAATGCTGTTAGACTGTGCTCGAAATTGTATAGCAAACAGTGGCGATTCTAAGGAGAGGCCTCGGTTGGCCATGGCCCCTAGATTTTTTCTTGGCTCGCTGCTTGGCCCCCCAGTTTTTTTCACATTTTCCCGTTCAAGTTCGTTTGGTTGACATATACAGTAGATAACTTTCGGCCAGCAGTATTCCAAACGATAATTTAGAAACCCTCTAGCCTGCATTCAATATTTGTAAATGCATGCGGTAAGCTGTGCTGTTGTTTTTGACGGTCGGGTAACTAGATTTGTTTTTGTTGCTCAGATCTTGCGTGAAATCTAGTCAGATCGTGGTGTTGAAAAATTCAATTCGAAACTAAGACACAGTCGCAGAAATGGGAAGATTGATCTTTCGTGCATTTCAGTGTGAGATGGAACTGGATTATATTACTTTCAGCAGATTGTTGCTTGTTCCAGTAGCAAAAGATTTGTGAAAGCATTAAGAAACGGCTTCAGTTAATTTATCCAAATTTATCCTGGCTGCAGTATTGCGTTCTCCTGTCTCTTGTATATGACCTCGAAATATCTTACGTAAGTGGTGTAAGATTTCTTAGATGATTGTAGTTCGACGCTGATGTCATTTTGATTAACGGCGAAACGTTATTTACTTTGGGAGCCGTAAAGTAGGGGTGGGTAACCTGCGGCCCGCGTTAACATTTGGTATGGACAGCGTCAGAATTTTCGTTACCAAGTAAGAGTACAAAATTTTCGTTACCAAGTAAGAGGGTTTGGAGTTTTGTTGGGGGAGCTAAGCCCACTAAAGCCGCCCCTGGGCGACGGGTGTTATTATACGAGAAGATTCTAGATTTCAAAATGCTGATTTCAAGTCGTGTAACGTAACATGATCGCG
>Ga0210059_1000894_pt1 | contig 42240 bp, 19 predicted proteins | sample Ectturendosymbi2_FD_188042 | JGI IMG/M metagenome (GOLD analysis project Ga0210059, IMG submission 188042) | Ecteinascidia turbinata endosymbiont from Florida, USA - Sample 2 (SPAdes) (version 2) | ecosystem: Host-associated > Tunicates > Ascidians > Unclassified | place: Key West, Florida... | reverse complement strand
GGTACGGCCCACTGTCTCAGACGGGTTGAGTACGGCCCACTGTCTCAGAGGGGTCGGGTACGGCCCACTGTCTCAGAGGGGTCGGGTACGGCCCACTGTCTCAGACGGGCTCATTGAAAAATGCAAACTGCTTCAAGATCGAAGTACAGTAAACCTCGGTTAATCCGGATTCGATTTGACCGGCGATTTTGTCCGGTTTACGCGAAGATCCGGATTAACCGAAGATGGTTGTTTCTATAGCTTGATGTCATTTCGGTGCTGAGATATCGGTGAGAATCGTTTAAAATTGAACACATTGACGACACAACAGCTGATTTTCGCAGGAGCAAAACGAATTTATTGATGTATTTGCAATGGTACATCAGATTAGTAACCGCCATATCCAGGCAGTTATGAACAATCTTAAGTTAATAATTTTAGATTACTTGGCTGCGAAAAAATCTGAGGTTTTGGACTGATGCATATACTTTTTACTCTATTTGGAAGGTAATGCCCTCCAAACATCTTGCCGAGTACAACACGCTCAGGGGTAATGCTCTACACTTCACACGCAAACTCAACACTAATCAATACACTGAAACCCTGATGAGATGGCGTTCCTTCAGCGTTTTGTTCAACGTGATAAGCTATGCCCCCGTGTGTGACGCAATAATCGTCTCTACGATTAGTCGAATGTTGCGTGCAGTTGTGGCCGCTGTTAATATAATCCCAAATGTTCGTTGTTGATCGTGAGCATGCATGCGTTGCGTCTGAAAGCTGCTGAATCCTTCCTCGAGACCAGTCAGTGCACTTATTTAACTGAAAAATCCGGATTACGAGACGTGAAAAGAGCATATTTTATCCGGTATTGGCGAAGATCGGGATCAAAAAAATCTGGATAAACCGAAGATTTTTATAAAAAAACGAAATAAATCATTCGTACCACCAGTTTTATCCGGTTTTGGCGAAGATCCGGATTAACCGAGGTTTACTGTACATCCACCTCGGATGAGTGGACGGCCAGAAATGGAAATTATATATATTGAGGGTGACAGAGGTCCATCAAACACTCGTTTGGTGCAGCTTGCGGCACGGTTTCATATGTCGGTATCCAGACTCTTTGTGCATCGCACTGGTAGTAAGGCAAGCGCCAAAACGAAGCAAAACATTTTCTGAAACCTTCAAATTTTGGATTGCGCTGTGGTTGACATAACGCGCAGAATCAATTTTAGATATGCATAATGAAGCATACGGCCGCCTGCACATAAAAAGGGCGGCAAGAAGCTCCCATTGCGGTAAGGAAAATTATGCCCATGCCTAATTTGACGAAATGAAATGTTCTGAACCAGTTTGAGTTTAATGCTTTCACAATTTGACAGATGGACAGGGGATTGAAGGCGAGTTGGAACGAGGGTTAGTCCTGATAACAGAGCGGTTTTTAATTAAAAGAGTATCTAAGTTTGTTGCTACGCGTCTATATGACGGGCAACTGCATGACACAAAAGTTAAAAACAACAAAACTAGGCATTATATAACGCATCGAAAGGGCAGTGAAAGCAATAACTTGCAGGTGATAACCATTTACCTGCCTATGTAATATTCCAATGGTGAGCAAACCACGGCTCGCCGACATGTTTTGTGTGGCTTTCCTAGCTGAATACCAATAGCCCAAATTGATAGGAGTTGTCGCCTTCTATTTAACGTTCGCTCAATTTATCCAGATATTTACACGAATTCGTAAAGTTAGTTGCCAAAGAGTTATACTTAATTTTATGTAAACTTGCATTCTTTAGTGAACTGTATTTGACACTGCAAACTGATTTTGCGCCTTGCGGGTGTTTTTGGTTTTCTGCCAATGACTCTTCCATTGAACAAGTTCCCCCACCCCTGTATTCTGTAGCACACGTTACGTAGCCTGATATGGAGTTCAACTAAACTGGCTCAACAAACTTCTTCGATCTTTGTTGTACCTGTATTCCATTTCTAAGCATTCGTCCAGGCCCATGCTTTCGCCCAAAAGCAGTTGCCTGTGGGTAACTTTTAAAGATGTCGGAGACATTTTCTTCAAAATGTCAAGCTGCTTCAAAGCCCAGTCGCTTCCATCGTTTTCTAGGTTCTGCAGAAGCCATAAAACAACAGTCAGTGAACTGGGATGATTACAACACTTTAGTTCAAATCGGTGGCCATGATTTCAACTTTCTCCAGAGCGGTTTTACGTTGCAACAGCGCTTGATAAATTCAATCCAGCAACGACGCACCAGAAAAATTGGAGTAATTATCAGCCCTCCGACACCGTCGGATTCGTAGATCACTTCTCAAAACGCTCATAATTTTTCAAGTCAGGTCTTACGACATTTTGTCTAAGCAATGAGTCACAGTGCTTTGACAAAAATGTTCTCATTAAAACTTCACATTCTACAAACAACACCCACTATAGAGCAGTTGCCCCAGAGTGCGAAAAGGTTGGGTTTAAGCCAAGGCTTAAGAGCCGGAGCCCAAGCAATTCTGGATGGCTGGAGTCGGAGCCGAAAATTTTCAGATGGTAGAGCGGAGTCTGAAATTCGGGTTCCCGTCCAACAGACAATTTGTTGGGCCAGTGAGTTGTACAAATAAAACAATAGTTTTCATTGGACCAAATCGTTCTTGAGCCGGAGCCAAAAAATTTAGATGCCAGGAGCTGGAGCCGGAGGCCGAAATTTGAGTTCCGGCTCCACAGCCCTGGTTTAAGTAACCTCTCGGTTCCACGGTATCTTCGTGTGGGAAAAGCAGATGCCGAAAAATCGTAAGAAAAAGTCAGACGATTGGCAACAATGTTCACGCGAGAAAATCGTGCTAAACAAGATGCCAGAGGGGCGTCGGAACTTAAGTTTTGCTGAAATCACAACAAGTATGACATCTATTCGAAATGGTAAAAAGGAAATTCTTCGTCACGAGGTTACGTTTAGACCAGAGGTTTCCGAACTTTTTTGTCAGAGTGTCACATAAGCCATTACACAACAGTTCGAGGGCCGGACATCTTATGTATTGTGTTGGTTTCGGGATATGTTACATTCTACCAAATCAACAAATTTGTCGTAAATATATTATTTTCTCATTATTGACGAAATAACTTCGCGGGCCGTTTTTTGGAGACCCTGCTTTAGACCCTCTAAGGCACACAGTCACCAACTCGATACGAAGAACGCACTAGTCACGACAAAGAAACCTACCCGGAAAATATCTTCCACAGTGTCGGCGCAGAAAATCCGCTTGATGTCCTCCTCCCTGTCGCGGAGAATCAAGTAATCTCGTTCCCGCCCAGTCTGACATTCTTCATGGTACTTTCTCAACAACTGAAACCACGGATTGCCACAATATCAGCGAGCAGCCTGTCACACATGTTTTGATTCTGCGGCATTTATCAGTAAGTTCGGCGGTACCCTATCGGAAATATCCAGTCCAGTAAAACCAGTCAAAACACCTCTTCGACTTAATTGTGAAATAAACCTTGATTTCTTCCAGGACACAAAAACCTATGTGTGAGAAGATGAACATCACAGTAGTTCGGTAAGTGGTTGCAAAACAACTTTAGCACGAAACTTAAAATTAATCGTTACTTAAATTTTCAAAAAAGCAACAAGAGGCTCAACAGGACTGATTAAGTGTTCGACAAGCTACGAAATAAAAATTAAGCTGATCAAGTCCGCATTTTTACGATGAATTCATGAGACTAACACAACCAATCCTCAGGTTAAGGACATAAATATCACTAAAATTCTTTATCACACTGATAAGCCTTGTACACACCTGGCTACGCTGCGATTCTTTTTCGAATTTTATTTTCTTTTTCATTTCTACTAAATCTATCACCTATTCTCAAATAGCAAGGAAACTAACTACATCGAATACTATCACACTGGCTGAAAGACGTTGGAAGAGCATTCAAATTTGTTATTTTAAAACAGCTTAGGGATATGTTTGTGAGATGTAGGAGCAAAACTGTGTGAATAGCGGGAGAAGAAATTGACGTCTGGCTGTGAGGAACGTCGCAAGCTAGAATTTTTTTAGTTGCCAGAACAAAAATACAGTGAAGTGAGACATTTTTATCGTTCTGTTTCGGTCACATTCATACACAGATAATTTGTAAAATATGGGACAACCGTCAACCATGAGACAGAAACTGGACAAAACTACTTTGACTCTAAGATGTATCTTTTCATGCCTATACAACAGGCAGTTGACAAAACTACTTAAACTCTACTTACTATAATTCCGTCCCATACTACAAGACCGTTAGTGATGTAACATTCACGTTAAATGGCTGGTGCTAGCTTAGATTTGCGAACGCACCTGAAAGGAGATTTCGTTTCCAGTCGAGCACTGGAATTATTGTATAACCTTTTTCTACAGCTCCGATTTTGTTCCAAATGACTGAAATACTGAGAGCTTAAGCAATAGTAGATTTATCCTATGGAAATACGATTTTCAAGAAGAAAATTTGTATCAAAAAGCATTTTGTCGATAAGGTATGTTGATTTGTGTGTAAGCCTTTCTATCATGAAGCTTCGCCAGTTTGTTTGAATTAATATTGCTATGTTACAAAAATAATAACATAACCTTTAAGCCATTACGTTGCTTTTACAAAAATGATCTGATATTCGGATAAAACTTAAGAACTTAAGCAATGAAGTACGAAAATTTTGAAGCCTGCTGGAAGTTATATTTTTAAACAACAAGCATAGTCATGCATTACAGAATAACGTTTTGACATGCTGCCGACTTGTGAGTGCAATAGCCATCTCAGAACCTTGGGCCGGTATCAGCCTAAATCTTTAGACTATCCTGGATAGTCAGCAGCAGATTTAAATGTACCCGAGGAAATTGTTAACCATCGTAGTCAATCTATAAAAACCTCCGTGATACGACAACAAAATACCTACTCACTCCAATAATTTCTTGAGACGACGGCGACTCCAGTGCAATCAGGTCTTGTTCAAGTCGAGGTAAATCAGAGCTGTGCACCATTCTTGTTGCCACTCCAGCTCTATAAACATCTCTGCCCGTTAACCGGAAGCCAGTCAGAGCGAGATAAACACCCAGGTGCTTGCTGAGTCTGGGAAGAAAATGAGATCCTCCCACATCAGGAAATAACCCTGGAACAATTCGAAGTAGATTCTTAAACATTGGGTATATGGATGTGCATTATGGAACATTCAGAGTTTCTGGAATATTCCGGAGTCTTTATTTCGAATCCAGAATATCGAATCCTATTCTGGAAGAAGTTGTTAGGGCCAAAATGAGCTGATCGCGCAGAGGTTTAGAACGCTGATCTGCGATCACACGACCTGTTAATTAGCTCGTTACGTCACTACCCAGTGCCGTGAGCTTGTTGAGTGTTTGTTTCTTTCTCTTGCTCAGGAGCGCGAAGAATGCCACTGCAAAATTCATTGAAAATATGTGTTTTACCAACTTCGCAATTTTTCACGTTTGTTTAATCCAAATTTATTTCCAATCTTAATAATTTAACATTCGAAAAAACTCTGATAAGTACTGAAGGATTCGATATTCCATTACATGCGTCCATTCTTGGGTACCACATTTGGCACTTAAAATAGTCTGTAAATTTGGCCAGAAAGGTCATCATCTATAAACCCAAATCAATGTGAACATCGTTGCTTTAATTTTTCTAATGCTACTAGAAGTCAAACCGAGCGTCAAATACGGTAAGCAAGAATCGACAAACATGTTTGATTTCAGGCCCAGTTTTTTTTAGCAACCGGGATGACCTCTAGTTTTCATGCCCAAGCCGCAAACTTGAGCTCGCTTACCTATTCCAGTTTCGGGCATAGCAAATAATGTTCTTTCAGTACAAACACGATGTTCGCCGTGAACAGACAACCCCACACCTCCTCCCATCGTGATACCGTCGATAAAAGCGATGTACGGCACTTGGCAGGTAGCAATGCGGTAGTTCAACTGATATTCTTCTCTGAAGAAATCGTGACCTGCACGTGAGGTTCGCTGTTTCATCTTGTGAAATTACTCAGAATGAGTTTGTGTTGGTGCACAATGGCAAATAGAGAATGTTCATAAGAATTTGTAACAGACAAACGAAAGGTAATACCTTACAAGCACATAATAATTATTTTCTTACGGATAAACGGTACGTGGAAAGGTATATCAATGAAATTCTGGAAAATAAACTTACCAGCCAACTTTTCCAGTTTTATCTTTTCCCATAATGTGGATATATGATATATATAAATGATGCAAACAACTGTGAAATATCAATGACTCTACACCCGGGATTTTTTTCGCTGAACCATTTCGGTCATTTGTCCCGTTATTGCATCAAAACTCGCTGTAATAGTTTCCACTAGCCTGCCTTTTTGACCGAACTGACTTAATTTTGTTCAGTCATTTAAAAGAAATCGGTCTATGACTAAAAAAATAAACCCAGCTCTGCCCCCTTTTATGATGACAGTTTTTTTAACACACTTACCTTGACTACTCAAACTTTAATGCTCTATGTGGAACATGCAAAGTATTAAAAAAAGAGAAGCATATTGTATGCATAGCATTGCAATCTAACATTCTGTACAGCATACCTGGTGAAAAGTTTCCTTGCTTGGCACTATCTGTTACAGAGCGAATATCACCTCCTGCACAAAATGACTTATTTCCTGCACCTTTCATTAATATCATCGTTGTACGAGGATCATCTTCCCATTCCTAATAAGATAAAGTAAAGAAAGACGTTTTACATTTACAAGATAGATGACAAACTACCAAAGCAACTGCATTCTGAAGACATCGTCATAAAATGTATATACTACGTGACTTGAGTTAGGGCTGTCGCCAGCAGTGGGGCCAGTGGTGCCTGCCCCCCATCCCATTTAAAATCTGTTCCCCCGATCCTGCATACATCCATTATTGTAGTAAAAATGTAGCCCCCTTGTGGTTTTTGGCCCCCCTGCTGCGAAATCCTGGTGACGGGCCTTCCTTGAGTATAGGTACAGACCACTTGTGGTCACTGGTATGATGACATAGCCATAAATTAACTTTTTTACAAGTGTTTTAAAGCGAAATTTTTCATTAAGTACACTAAGTTTTTCTGTGTGTACTGATAAACTTATGAAAGCAAGATTATATGGGAACTGAAGAGTTGGTAGAAGAGCATAATTTGGACTTCTAGTGACAACATAAAATCTTTTTATAATTTTCACTTGTTGTTTTTCTCAACTGAAATGTATTCGCCAATGCTCATTAATGATTACACCATTGCTCATTAATGATTATGTATATCTTACACATAGGTGATATACAATCAGATAGCAGTGGGATCTTGTAGGAAAAGCATTGTTGGTCATCCAATTTTCCAAATAACACAAAAGACACTGCGCAAACTGCATACTACATGGTTCATGCATTCATTTAACAACATCAGGCTGAAAAACAACATATTTTGCTAGTGATCTGGTTCCCAAGACGTCTTCTATCATGCAAAAGGGAACATCTTCAAAGTAACTTATTACTCATAAAACACAGCTATATCTGAAAGTAGGTAAAACAAATTATACTTCTTGCAGCAATAGTATCTGTCCTAGTAGTGTTACAAGATTTGAGACTCTTAGGAGCAGCAAATTCAGTAAAACCTATGCTAGGAAATAGCTTTTTGCATAATCCATGTCCAAATCATTTGCCGACTTGGTGAAACTGATGAATAGAAAATGGCATGAACTGAAATGTAGTTCCTTCAAAACAGCTTCCCTCACATATGCAATTTGATGGATGTGGAGTGGAACACAGCTATCATCAAAATAGGACGAAGTACAGTTTATAATAATGAGAACCAGGGTTGCGGAGTCGGAGGTAAAATGTCCGGCTCCAACTCCGACCTTTCAAAAATTTTCGACTCTGACTTTCTAAAATCTTTGCTCCCAACTCCAACCTATCCAAAATTTCCAGCTCCCGACTCCTTAACATAGAGGGAATGAAATTTGGCTGTTGAAACCAATGGAAATCATGGTGTACAGCAAGAAATCTGTTTCAACAAAAGTTTCAAAAGAAATTGTACCATTTCAACAGGAATTTGCAATTTAGGAGTGTGATGTGAAAAATGATCCAATTGGACATCTGGAGTCGGAGTCTGACAACAAAATCTGACTCCAACCCCCAGTGTTGTTAGGAATCTGACTCCACCCAAAAACCTCTGACTCCGCAACTCTGATGAGAACTATGTTTATTCTTTTGATGCCTTGCTGAAGGAAAGTGTCTTGTCCTTAGCATAAATCCTAATTTTATGATATTCACAACCACAAAGACAGCTATATTATTGTTGCACTCAGAGTGACTGGTATGCCACAAACAACAGAACAGCATTGTCACATCTAGTTTTCAGATATCTATTCTTATCCACTGTGGTCTGATTAGCACAACACAGGGCGTAGCCACAAACACAGCCAGCAACTCTTTAAGGTGGTTGAGTGATCTGACAATTGTGATGACTGCACACTGTACGACATTTACACTTCCATCCTCTGTTCTGTCTCACACTGTTAACTCATTTGACAGATATGCCTTTTGCTTTCCAGCCAAGATGAGTAGAGTCATTTAATTGAAAGGAAATCAAACACCAACTGTTAGTGGCTCAACATTGAGCATAAGCAGAAAATTCAGAAAATCAATAAAGTGAGTGTGGTCCACATTTTGATTCGAACCTAATGTGCAAGTCAAAAAAACTGCAAGTCAAAACTAAGCCCAAACTATAAATGCACAGACATTGGAAACAAAGTTAAACCACCAGATATCACTAAAATTACAAGGTTGCAACAGACTGTCATACATCCACAAGCAGTGACAGCATCAATTTGTGTTGGAACACCATACACCACTTGCTTAACACCTTCAGAGCCAGTATGTTTCAGCCTAAAACAAGCCGCTTGCACGCATCTTAGCAACTGCCAGACGATTGTGCTAGAGAGCTGTTCAAACCCTCTTAAGACTCAGCAAGTCTTTAAAAAGTTTTTTGGTTTTGGGTATCGGATTTTTTGTGAGTGACGTCTGGCGAGTTATGATGCTTGACTGGTGAGTTGTGGTGTTGGTAAGTGGCACAAAATTAGCAGCTAAATGAACGATGATTTTTAGGTACAGGTATTTGGGTACAATACAATTTAGGTACAATATATTTGTACACCAGCAGCAAAGGACAGATTATTGTAATAAAAATACTTCTTACTTAACCCAATGCATTTTCACATTTGCTATGACAATCAAAGCAACACTTCACTTTAAGTATTTGCTTGGACACTGGAAGCCACACATTATTGTATTCAAACATGCAACTACACCCATCCACTGCATTGTAAACATCTACACATATTTTAAAATATAGCACTTATAAATGAGGCCTTACCTTAATTTTAGGATGAATTTTTCTTATCATACTCAGATTTAGAGAATTCAGAGCAGCAGGTCGATTCAATGTTATTATCCCCACACCTTTAACTTTCTCAAACAAAATATCATCTTCAACAAAGCCACTGGACATCTGCCTCTGACATAACATGGGTGCAAGGCCGGTTGGATGGCATATTCCAGTAGAAAACAATGGCTTTTTACATTTCAAGTGATTAGACAAAACCTGAAATCTTGCTAGATTTCGTGTTTTAAGCATCGCTTGCTATTGGCAGATCTGTTTCAAAATAAGCAAAGAAACTTTTATTCCAAATTTCTGCTTCTTTGTTTTCTCTGCCTGGTTTTCAGGTCCCGTTGTCGACGTTGTTGGACTCGGTTCTTAACCAAGACAAATGATCCCAAGGCAACAGGAATTGCAATCAACCTGAAAACACAGAAAACAACGCCAACAGATAAGAAACAAATTTTTGGTGTGGTAAATGTCTTAAGTGTTATATAACGTTGACGGCAATGGAATTACATAAACCAGTACAAGCAGTAAAGTAGTGTTTCTGATTTGGGTTTGGGTATCAGAGGGAAAAACCTTGGAAAATGTGAGGCTTTTTAGGTTTTCAGTAAAACGCACTTTTGAATGATAAACTCAATATTACTTTTAAATTGCTATGTTTAGTAGTAGCCAGGAATCCACTTCACTGATTGCAATTAATGCAAAACACTATATAAGGAGATCACAAAACAACCATACAGTTTTCAATGTCAATTGCCAGCTTCCACCTAATCAATACTGTGGGCTACTACTAAATATTGTAAAATGTCACTGATCAAATGTACAAAACAAGAGGAAGTTTGCAAAATAACAAAAATGCACGCCAAGTTAAACACAAATACTAAACAACAAATTTAGTTCAGGAAAAGATTGCACAGACAACAAAAATACACAACTTAATGAAAATTTTAATGTTAAAGAACAGTTTCTTACTGTTTTTTTATGGTATGCAGCTAAGCCAAATTGTTTGATATGTTTGAATGCAAAGGGATTGACAGATTTTAAAACCAAGGTAAGGATGGTAGAAAATAGCAAAAATTTCAGGTTTCAAGTTTGGGGAAGCCTGGGTTGGAAACACTAGTATCAAGATGTAAAAAAAATGGAAGGACAATATAAACAGTGCAGAGATGCTGCAATAAGATTGTTCTCCGACAATTCTGAGAAAGGTGAATGAAAAAAAAAACACTAATGAACTTACTTTCTGATGCAATCAACAGTGAATTCATATTTAACAGATGCTCCCCAAAAAACAAGCTCAAACACATCAGAACTTAAGTGCTCTTTATATGTGGTGAACCTATTTTATAGGAGATTTTTAATGAAAATGATATGAAACTTGCAAGAAACAACAAACATCAACCAATCAAATGAAATCATACTGGATTTTTCAAAGGAAAAATGATTTCACCATCAGATGATTTTACTGAAAATGACTGTTGTTGCATTATTTTTTCTAGTACAACTTTGCAACACTTCCATGTTTCAATCTGTTCCAAAGATATATGATGTTCTTGAACATCTTGCAAATCATTCCTTGACATTCCGACATGGCATTTAACTTACATAATATATAAGTGTCAACATTTTACAGCAATTCTGACATTCCACGAAGGTGTATAAATCAAAATTTAACCATGGTTGCATTGGAATTGAGACATAACCCTACTGTTGTGCTTGCATATATAGAACAGCATTACAGCATTGACAAGCACTAATTGATGGCCATACCACATGCTAATTACATTTGATTAAGAGAATTAAAATTCAAAGGGTAAAATATTGATTCTGAATAGCATGCAAAGATGCTATTTTCCATTAATGATTGTAAAAGAGTCTGGGTCAATCAACCAAAAAAATAAACTTGACTTTGTCTAGGCTTGCATGCTTTAATCACAAGTTTTCTATTACCTTCTCAACGTAAATACAAGCTCAAATATGTCAATATGTTCTTGATTAGTGACACTTGCTTTCTGCATTAAAAACTTGTGAAAACCTTTCCACTTTTGGCGATTTGATTACTACGGTAAAACCTCTATTTGAGCGCCACCTCTAAAGGAAGGGTTGAAAAATAGAGCGCCACCCTCTAATTGAACGCCACTTTGATGAATTCTTCTATTTTGGAAATAGTTATGGCTGAAATCTCCTTTCTACTGTGTTTCTCCAAAAATAAGACCTACCCTAAATATAAGACCTAATAACATGTCACTTGATTTTCACCAGTGAATCTGTGATTACTTACCAGTAATCATCCTGCATTTGTGTCTGTTGCTAATTATGTAAATGTGTTAGATGTTTTTTCTTTTCATTAATAAATTTTATCTCAAAATTCTGACCAGCTAGTCGAAAAATAGAGCACCACCCTCTAATTGAACGTCACCTCTAATAGAACACCACTATTGGGGAATGGTTGAAAAATAAAGTGCCATGGCGGTGAAATAGAGGTTTTACGGTATATACCAGGGGTTGCCAACCTTTCTCTGACCATGGACCCCTTCAGTATTTTGACAGATGAGAATGTGTCCCTAAAATTTCTTATGACGAAAAGGCTCAGCAAAATAACAGAAACCCACTACATTTTTAACAGAACTTTTATATTTTGGAATATTTCGAAATAAACAAAATATAAATGTATCTTTCCCTTCTATTGCTAACCTTAAATACACCCTATCAGATGGCCAAATGAATCCCTCGGGATACCGCTGCTCTATACAAAACTGTTCAAACCCTTAAAAAAGATGCGGTGAGAGTTCTAGTTCAGATTTTAAAGAAATTGGAAAGTTTTGGATTTGTTTTTTTGTGGGTGATGTCATCAGTAGGGTAGGTTTATGCATTTTTAGCCAAGGTCATTGGGCCCTGGGCCACAACTACTGGAACCAATTTTTGACTCAAGTTTTTAGTAGAAACTAGGCTATAGAATGAGTCTTTAGGGACATTGATTAGTTTCTAAAGTTTGTGGTTCAAACATTATGGCTAAAAAACAAAATTTGGGTTAAACAACAAGTTTTTTTGCGAAGTGTTGTGAAAATAGTGGCTCATGCAAGATTTCAAAGTATGAATATATCATATACTGGCTACCAATGTGTTAAGTACATTGTTGGCTCATTATGAAAAGTAACTGAATAATGGCTTTCTTCTTTGAAATTTGAACTGACAAATTCAAAATTCACCCACCAAACTTTTCAATTTACGCAAAATCAGTTTTGCAATCCACAACCAACGCCAAGAAGCTTGTAACATTACCAAACCTCTGCTGCTGGATATTATAACAAAAAACTTAAGGTCAAAAAACTTATACATGTTTTCAATCCTTGATGTTGCATCATAACCACTTAAATAGTTTGATATGTTGGCATAGACATAAGGCTTGCATGAAGAATATCAATAGCCAACTCCACAAAATTTTCTTCACAAAGCATATGAAGAACTTATCTTGAAACCCTTATGCTACATATTTCATCAACCAACTACCTTAAATGATGACATGGTGCACTGTTTCACCAAACTATTCGATGATGCTTCCTACTCTCTGCAACACATCTGTCTATGTCACGCAGTGCAATTTGCAAACCTAACATAATTTGCAAAACTTCGAAAACATAGCATACAACCTCCTTGCAATTAAGTGAATACTTGCTGCTTTTATTTTCCTTTCTAAAAGTGGGAAACTTCATAAATGCTTACAAACCAGCAACTGGAAGGTGACTTATGTTATTGATGAACACACGACAGTATAAAAAGCACCATTGCCTTAATTTATAACCGAAAATTCTTCTTGACTGTCAGTTTCCACGGAAAGCATCATTACATCACATTAGAACTTAAGCACAATGCAGATATATATCATGCACATTGATCCAATCTAATGATGAATCTCAGGCTACTGCAAACATTCAAACATGAGAATGTATGCTTAGTTGTGAAAAACTGCACATTGCTTGCCAGCTCCACAACAACCTTCAAACACAATTTCAAAACTTGGGCCAGGGATTTAACACTTTTGATCCCAGGTGTTTTCCTTCAGCAATATCCATAGTTCCCAGGTGGTTTTTGTGGGAAATTCAAATGCTGTCTGCTTCTGCAGAAGGCAGATACTGCAAAGCGTTTTCCAGGTTTAAAATAAAATGGGAAACCTAGCAAATATTTCATTGCCTTTACACTAATCACTCACCAACAAAGCAAATCAATTTCAAAACATGTTAGGCTATATACCACTGCAACAAGCCTGAGTCTACCGAAGCCACTTTTTTGCAAAAGTTTCAATTTTTGGAGACAAAGCAGCTATACATTGGCATCAAACAATAAAAGTTTATTGATATGCCTAAACATGCTTACAGAAACATTTCTGATACATTCTTACATGCTTTCGTAGCATTTGTCAGTACATCAAAGCATTTACACAGCACAAAATCGCTACTGCCAGACCCTGGTCCCACTTAGGTGGACCAACTCACAAGGACAATGCATTTACACAGCCTCTGAGCCACAAGGAGTTTGCATTCTCATTCCAAAATCTAAAGTTACATAAACTCAGCCTAGGACCATGTTTTTAGACTACATACCACTGCAAAATTTAGGTAAAAACGTATATGTATGTTTCCAATAACTTTCAATTAGCAAAAACGTATAGTTATGTTGGCCGGGAACACGTTTACAAATTCAAACAATGTATGTGTATGTCGGCCGGTAGGAAAGTGTTAAATTACAAGCAACAATGATGTTCTTGAGATATTTTAATTTACAGATGGTATTCTTAAAAAAGCTACGTTTTATTTCTTGCAGACTAGCAATTCTTTGAATATCAAAATATTAAGCCATAACTGACAGAATCATCCACATAGCACCCTCACCAAAGTAAAAAAACACGTGACCAATTACAGCATAATTAAGTAAAATCATTTCATGAACAATCTTAAATATTTTTCATGCTGCTTGCTTTTCTAGGTTGAAATTACAGTCACAAGTTTAGAATGAATATGCAGGCATAATGCTTTTCTAATTGTGCCAAAATAATTTCAACAGGCATGCCTAAGAGGAATGCTTAGGAAACTCACATTTGGTGCAGCTGCTTATTTTCTAAGATCCTATCTGGGCAAGCTTAGCATGGCAAGACAGGATATTTTTATGGCTTGCAATCATGATAGCATGTTATAGGCTGTGTGCACTGTACATGCCCAAGTTTCTCAATTTATTCTCATGCTTTGCACCACTAAAAAGAGCTGTCTATATTAACTTCCCACTGATTTCACCCAATTATCTATTTCTAGAACTTTTTTCTGTAGTCAAGGAATATATCCAGATAACTATGACATAGCATGTCTTCATGGGCCATGTGTTTGCCCATCACTGGTCTAACGTATTGACACCTCTTCTTTCCTGTTGAATATAGCTTTATGATTGATTTTAAAGTAACTTTTGGAAAACACTTGGTGTATAATTGAAATGGTTTGTGGTATCAACAACTGCACATGTGCTAATTCTATTCTTTTGGAAATGAGTTTTGCAAAACCTGCTACCTACACAGAAATGTAAAATTAACAGGACATAACTTGTTAACATCACAACAATTGTACTGAACAATATCAAAACATTGAAAACTATGCGTTTGAAATTAATCTCATTGTTCTATTACCTAAATGCCAAAACAAAAAAGTTAGCCATACACATGTTACAATAATCCCCAACAGCAAACAACAATAAAAATGCCATTTTTATGAGCTTGATGTAGTAACTTTCCACCAGCCTTATAGCAGCAGTATCAAAACCAACGAAATGAACATCGTGGCACTTTTTCAAAAGCAATGTCAGCAGAACCATGTAATTTCAGGATTAGCAGATCACGTTGTAGATAAACACAATGAAAACAATTGTTTGGCTAAAATTTAGGAAGGAAATTACACCTAACTAAAACTGTAAACATTTATGAAATGAATGTTAGCAACACAATGCAGCTATACCAACATTTCCACCTCAGTTGAAAAGATCAGTGGAAATCAAGTGGCCTGATGGCCATATCCAACAGACACTTCAAAGATAACACTGAACTTAAAAAGTCTAGCAAAGATGCGTAATATGCAGACTCAAATGAAGGAGTGTAAATAAAAATTGATCTGTTGCTTGTATTATGCTCTTCTGACAGATTGTCATGCTTTGTCCAACAAGTACGAAAACATCAACTTTTCATATCATTTTGCACATGGAAGCATGAGCCCCAGTTTTTCTTTTACATTAAAACTTACCAAGCAATAAGATTTTGTGTGAATGGACTCAAGCCCTTCCCACTTTTTGTGGTGATGGATCGCAATGCCACACTTGAGGTGAAATACCTGAATTTCAAAACTGAACCCATTGATGGGGTAGGGACAAAAGAGGAAATCTCTAGTTTATCAGAATAAAATCACTAGGTTTCATTGACCACTGTAGAAAATGAGAAATGTAAATTTGAAATAAGACTGATGACAGCACTACAAACATTAGAAAATGACTTTGAATTTGACCATAATTTGGCTAGGTAAAGCATGAAATGTATACACTCAGTCTTAGAACATATCAACGAGGATGCTACATGGTGATAGCTGCATAACTTATACAAGACCTGATAGTTCATTTCACATCTAGGATAAATAACAGTCTGATCTTTTGTTTTGAAAGAAAGTTAAACATATATATATATAATAGTACACATCACCATTGAGGCTGGAGATTCCAAATCATACAGCTAGCACCCTAACATGTTCGCTGCCGATGTACGAATATGTCGTACCTCGAAATAGGAAAAAATCTAGGGATATTTTGGTTGACTTACCAACCGCATAGCTTCTTAGCTGATTGCACTAGAGAGCTATTCAAACCCTTAAAAGATTTGGTAAGTCTCTGAGTCTGCAATGAAAAAAAGTTTTGGTTTTGGGTTTCCAGTCTGTGAGTGACATCATAAGTGAAGCAGGTTTTTGGCCATTTTGGTTTAGTTACCTGACCAAAGGCCCGGCTACTAGACGGAAATATTTTGCTCAAGTTTGCATTGGAAAATAAGCTAGAATCTGAGTCTTTTGACCACTTGATCAACTTTCTACAATTTCTGGTTCAAAAATTATGGCCTAAAATAAAAAAATTCTGATTATGGGATTAATTACTAATTTTGTTGTTTTTACATTATAACTTTTGGTCCCAGAAAGTCATCCAAGTATCAAAAGACTTGGATTTTAACCCGGTTTCCAATCAAAACTTTATAGAAGTACTACCACCTGACAGTTTGAGCCCAGAGCCAGATGAAAAAATGGCCTGAAACACTTCTACTTATGATGCCACTCAGAAAAATTCAAAACCGAAAACCAAAAAAAATTTTTTATGGCAGACTTGAAGTTTTTCTGAGTCTTTTAAGGGTTTGAACAGCTCTCTAATGCTTTTGGCTCTGGAGATATTCCTGCACAAAGACACATGGAAGCTGCTGGCTTTAGCTTCAAAACAGGCTGGAAGCAAAGGTGTTAAGCTTTCTAAAGACATGACAGGTTGGCTACTAAACTCACTATGTTGATGCTCAGTTCTCATATGCTTATGTAAGTAAAGCTCACAACATGCTGTCTCTTTTGTGGTCTCTATCCACAAACACAACTTGTTACACAGTGACTAATGTCATTGCAGCTGCGCCATCACTACCAACTGTAATACCAAATATGCACTCATGATGAAAGGAGTTTCTTGAAAAAAATATTAATAATGTAATAAGCTGCTTTTATATTATTGGAACATTAAAATAATTTGAGAACAGTATGGTTTCCCAAGGTAAAACAGGCCAGATACTGGGCTGTTTTTGAGTGTTTGCCATATCTAGGCCAGTTTTGTAAAGCACCTTGTAAATAAAGCCTAAATAAGTGCTTTTAAATTAACTTATTTCTCTTAACACCTTACGAGGCAGTACAGCTTGCATGAACCCACCTTTCATGTGTCGCTTAGCAACTCCATAGCTCATCAGCTGATGATGCTAGAGAGCTATTCAAACCCTCAAAAGATGCAGCGAGTCTAGTTTAGAATTCTAAAAAATTGGAATGTTTTGGATTTTAATTGTTTGCGGGTGGCATCATAAGTGGGGGTAGGTTTAAGCCTTTTTGGGCAAGGTCATCAAGGCAGGAACCCTAATTGTAAGAGCCAATTTTTGACTTGTAAAGTTTTTAGTGGAAACTAGGCTATAATCCGAGTCTTTTGAGTCTTTGACTTCTAGCGTTTCTAGTTCTGAAGTTATGGCCAAAAAGTTTGATAGAAAATCAATTTTTAGTTTTTTTCGAAAATTATGGCTTTTTTAACTCTGCAAGGTATTTAGTTCTGCAAGCAACTGAATGCATGAACTCAGCAAGTATTTGTTCACAAATGTCATAATTGTGCCTAAAATAAAGTGCCATAACCTATTCGTTTCAATTTCATTACTTGAAAATTAGGATGTTGTTAAAATTAGGACCTTCAAAGACAACCTTTGTGAAAATAAGCAAACAATCACAGGCCTGACCCAAACATTATGAGCCCTGCCAAGCAGCCTGAGCCAAAGGTGTTAAGCATATCCTTGACAAAGACATGAAAAACATGGAAATAGGTTTATGGAAGTTTTTCCATAATATGAATGTGGTAGCACATAAAGTCAGTGACCTGAAAAAACAAAAATAAATCAAGTAACATAATTACTATGTTTACATGGTCAGTTTTGTGTTGTCTCATTATCATATATGGATAACGAGTGGTCTGGTTCTGAACATGATTTGCTAAGTCAGCACCCTGAATGAGCCAATGTGTTGGCCACCTCAACACGAAGACATCTTGTTATGAAGTGTACGTGGTCTTGTTCGCATGGTACTAGGCTAGCTCCTAGCACTGCTAGTATTCAGTACCTGTCTCTAGATAAGATATGACTGCAATGTTATTCCAACTGTCAGTGTGTTGAGTTCAGTTTTAGAAGTGCAATACCAACATAATTACCATGAGTCGACAAGGCATGTCGGGGAGGATGGGCAGTTTTACAGTAGATAGCAGTTTAGGCTTTGGGATAGCAGTGTTAAGGTTTCTTATGTTGAAGGCAGGAGTCTTAACCGAATCTTCAGAAATGACCCCTGATAAAAAGTGTTTGCTTCGGCATTTTACATGTCATCAAAGAAAATTGAGTACAATAATTCTCTGCCATCAATGGTGATAGAAGTAGAAGATACCACAGTAACTACAATATATATACCTTTAGAAATGTGGGCTATCTGCCTGTTTTAGATATCCCTTAATGTCTAGAAATGAAACATTACTGAGAAGATGCTTATTCATAATAAAGGCTGAAAGCTGTGCACAACATATGATAAGAGGCTCTGTTTGCATACAAATACATATTTTAAGTAGGCTACTGATCAGCTGAGAGTGGCTTGGCAGTGTTAGGAATAGTTGTTTTGAAAGTAAAAACCCTTGTGTGTTGCACTAATCCTTCCAGGCTTGCAAAAATAGGACAGATTTCTGGCATCAGTGGTAGTAGTAGTGAAAGATATACAATTATTTCACTAGCTCCTTGTAAAAAACGTCAGGATATATTTAATATAATAAATACTGAATGTTTTGTATTCATCACGTAACATTAGGCTATATGTTTAAGTATCAGTGTAAATTAAAGTTATTTGAAGTGATGTGTCACCAAAAGTTCCACGGAAGCACTTGCGAACACCTGCAATAATAAGCGGTAATCTCCAAAATGTTTTTCAGCATTGTGCTTGGGAAAGCTGTGTGACATTTGTATGCCTGTCGCACATGTGACATCAACACAGGCAGTAAACGTCAGCAAACATTTACTATGGATGGATTTCACCATGTGCAGCATGATCCATTTTTTACGCAGCACCAACTTCATGAGAGGCATGCATGAACAGCAATTGCCAAATTCGTGAAACCTGTACATCAGTGTACATATTTTCCAACTCCATACAACCCTTTGGTCACTAGCTAACCTGCACAGTAAATGTTTACCAATGTGTCCACCACACGTGAATGACTTTCAGATATGTACACCGAACGGTACAATGATGTCAAAACACGCTGTCTCGTTTTTGCAGACCGTCGCTTCGCATGTAAACATAGTAAATCTTGCATACAAAATATCATACCCAGGTCATCAATATGAACTGAATTCTTATGTCACTTGCATATGGAAAGATTAGTCTCCATTGGACAAAAAGTCTGAAAATCCAAAGTGAATTTACATTCATTCAATCATTCACAAGCAAAGCATGCTATCACAAACTAGCAGAGTTGGCAAGTGTTGCAAAATAGGAAAACACTGCAAAGTTACAGCAAGTATTTGGAAGTGAAGCCAATTGATCAAGCATGCAAGGAAGATTAAAGGGAATAATAAACATAACTATAAGTTCACATGCTGTGTAGACCAGAGCTTAACTAAAAAGTTTTTTTTAGACTGATACCAGCGTATTCACTTCTTTATTGCTGATAACTGATGCTGATATTTTGCATTACTCAAACAGTGTCTATTTTGCCTCATGAGACAAACTAAAAAAAATAAATTTTAGTAAAACCTACCCCCAAAAAATTTCCCTCATGAGGCAAAATAACCACTCCTAGAACTATTTTGCCTTCTGCAAAACATGATTGTTTGAACTGGTCACATGACAAGTTGGGAACACATGACTTGCTCAGTTGATTGTGATGTCTGTAACTATGGATTATTTTCAGTAACACCTCACCAAAAAATTTTATAACACTGTATAAGCAGTATCGTAGTGACTAGATCGCACATAATGCTACATAAAAAAGCATAAACCAACTCACAAGGTGTTTTCATTTACTGTTACAGCATGTTTTCATCTGCCATAGCTACTGGGCCATTCCATGTCAATTCTCAATTTCTCAGAAATGGTCAGGTCATCTGTGCAGCTCACCAGCCCCCGGAAAATTCATCATGTTTTTCATTTGGCAACATGGCTCTCCAACCGCCCGGCCTGCCAGCCTTCCGTTTAGTGTTATCCCCATATCATGGGGCTTTGTCAAAGCAAATTCTGTCTTGCATGTTGAATTCCAAAATGGCACTTAGGTGCAAATGAAATAATTTTTGATGTATATGCCAAATTTGTGCTTCACACATGTGAGTACTTGTTGAAAAACAAAAGGTTGTTAATTCTAGCTAGGCTTTGACGCATATAGGTTAACTAAGTTACTAACTCAACACAACTGATAATTATGGTAAATTCATGCCACACCACATGCATGTGAGATGCATATGCATTGTCATTAAATGAAGGAAAATTATTCTCTCCCTTGCTAGAAAGACAAAGTGCATACAGCAACGGTCAGTCTGGAAAATATGAGGTTGCCTGTAAAAGGCAGAGCCTTTAAAAAAAAAATAGCGGAGCTTGGTTGTGAAGGTTTGATGACGTAACCGCCACCAGAGTTGTTAAAACTGATATTTTTCATTGAGCAATGAGAAGTAAACGGCAGCAAAAATAATTTTACTGCAAAAGGTGATGTTACACTAAACTACTCTAAATAGTTAACCACGGCAAATCATTACTCTTCCACAAGGTTTCAATCCAACAATGCAGCAAGTGTTTTTGACTATATCATGCAAGCATGCAGCAGGTTCAGAGTTTGTCAACTGGTATGCAAGTGAAAAGAAAATTTAACAATCACATGCAAAGCAATCCTTGATGCTTTAAAACTTCCTTGTGGCTTGTTCAAAAGACCTTTGTTTGTCCTTTTACCATGAAATTTTCAGAAAAACTAACTCACTTTTGATAGTGAGTGTGACAACCACTGGCACTGCAGTTCTAAAACTTTCCTTACTAATTAAAATTTCAGGGACTCACAATACAATCATTTACTAATTACTAGCAGTGAATTCCGACACATATGCATGCAATGGATCCACATGACATGTAGATGTCAGTAAAATGGATTTTGATTATTTCGTCAGCCCACACGACTGCATGCCAGCAAATTCGGTGGTTAATGAAATCAGCAGCGCTTGTCCAAACGATGCAGGATCGTTCGTAAGACTACTCACAGGCGGTACTGGTAGCCTAGCCTACTATCACTTGACGCAGTTGACTGTGTACGATATAATGCACACCTTGCCAGGTTGTCATGAGAAAAAAAGCAACATTAACTACAAAAAAGCAATGACGTACCAAAAAAACCAAATACAAGATACACACAATGTCCAATGTGAAGCTAGCCCGACTTTTTCCAGGCTGACTTTTGCGTTGGATGCGAGGAACGTAAAATATTTTAAAATTCAAAACAGCACATAAGAAAGGCTATTAATGAAAAAAACGCACGAGGAGAATAAAAGAATAGAATTGCTGGTCAATCAAAACCATGGTTTGGAAAACATGCATCAAAATTTACCGAAAAGGCAATCGCAAAAAGTGTTCAACTACAAAAACAAACATATGTTTAATCAAATATCAACCAACTTTCAGGGAAACTTATAGTGATGAGTTTTATATCATTTTCTTTGTCTATTGAAGTAGATTTGTTTGCTGCAAAGATCGCGGGTTACACTTTTATGTGAACAACATACGAGACCGAAACGTCGACCTTTCTATAAGACAGTAACTACAAGAAATTTGCATTGAAATCACTAGGGCCGGCCCTAGCAGGTGCGGGGCCCAAAGCAACACTTAGGCGCGGGGCCCCTCTGAGCAGTGGTGTTATTACGTCATCATGTCCAGTCAACCCCTTTTTATGAAAACATTTTAGCAAAATAACGATATGAATATCAAAAAGACGGCAAATTATTGGAGTTGATCTGTATAGGCTGCATGATAGCACAATAGTTTTCTTTATGGGGCCTGGGCATAGCTCATGTGTCCAAGGGCGTAACGAGGTTAGATAGCGCCCGGGGCAAGAAGCAAATTTGACGCCCTCATGTTCGAACCTGAGGACTTTCGGAAGCAAATGTACTATATTGAGAAAAGTGCATGTGGCATTGTTGGGACTTTTTGGCGCCCCCATAGTGAGTCAGCGCCCAAGGAATTATTCCCGCTTTCCCACCCTTGTTACGGCCCTGCATGTGTCCCCCAGCTACGGTCATGTTTGTGACTAATAGCATGCTGCTGTTGTGAACATTAGACAATGTGCCGCTACCACTCATAATCAAGCCGAAAGCAGCAAAGGATGCTCTGCAATGGAGTGGCGAGTGCAAATGCAAATTATGTCAATCAAACCGAACTGACAAGCGAAATTAACTTACAATGCTATTACTTCGCGCTTGTTGAATGACACTTTCGGTCGTAGAACAGCTAGCTTGGAGAAAACTGTTAAGATGACTGATTATTTATCCCACTTTCGGTAACCACAATCACAGACACGTTCTTGCATAGAGGCAACATCTGAGCGCATGATCAACTATCTGCTTTATGACTCATGCACGTAAAAAGCAGACTTCACAATAGAGCAACCCATACATCCGCCCAGAGCTCTCCAAAAGCCCGTGTTTATAATATAACTTACTCATTATACTTCATTATGCATACACTTAATTGGAATGCACGCTGTTCTTTATGAATTAGAAATGTAATGTACAAATATTTTCAACTACCACGTCACAGTTGTATAATAATTTATCAAACACAATATATAATGCGCATGGGTGACTGATGAAAACAGAAACATATAGCCGCCCAATATATTGATAAACAGGAAGGGGTGTGCTGGATGATATTCACAATTTTTGCCTTGCCTAGTTAAGCTGCAGAGAAGCTTTAAGTGTCCTTTAAGCTGTATGCACACGGGATGCTTCTAGTGCGGTGGGTCTGGTGTGTCTGTGACTGGTGCTGTGAGTTCAACACTCTTTTGTATGCACACGTCTGCGCGTGAAGCGGTATGGTTTAATCATGCATTTTTGTGACTCAAATCACGAAATAACATGAAGCAGCAAGAGGAAATACAATAACATCAAAGATCACAAGTTGATTATATAGTGATAAAAAATTTAAAAAAATAAGAAATTTCACGTTTCGCAGCTTAGTAATCGTGTTCTAACATGTTGAATCACAAAGGGTTGGCGAAAGACCACCTGGGTCAAGTTCTCAGCCAGCCCTGCTGCTAACACAAACCAAATTTTAATTGAAGACGTTTTACAAGTAGTAATAAAAGTAATAAAAAGCGTCAAATCAACGTCAGGTGAAATAAGCATAAAAACAACAACAAAAAACAGTGGGGAAAAGCATGCCTATGTACAGGGGACGGGGTGAGCAACTATAGAGATAGATAGGACGAAAAATAGTGGCATCAGCGCAATATTACAGAATGTGACAAGAATATAAAACGAAGATCAAACAGAATGTGACAAGCATATAAAACGAAGATCAAAAGGAAGTCTAGCAAGATAGCAGGACTTTTTTATATTTTTTGCCAAATGAATAAGGCGAAGACGATTTCAATTTTTCCGGAATGTTAGACCAAATTTTCGGACCAATATACTTTAGAGAAACCTGACCCAGAGATGTTTTCATTCTGGGTAAATAATATTTGTGCTGAGAAGCAAGTCTTGTTTGATATTTGTGGACTGATGCAATCTCAGCAAAGTAGTTATCAAAGTGATTAGGTAATCCACCATTATAAAAGGAGTACATGAATTTGGCAACTGACAGTTGAAATAAATCAGGTATTTCTAAAATTTTGTGCTTGGAATAAAGTACAGTTGTTTTAGTTTTGTTATATTCAAGTGTTCTCACAGCTTATTTTGTAACCTAATTAAAGGGAGTAAAGTCGTCTTGTTGGCCCTTCCCCAGTTAAGTATTGAATAAGTTAAACAAGAATGGAAAAGAGCGAAGTAAACGGTTTTGAGCACTGAAGTGTTGGTATAGTGTTATAATTTGAACAACATTCCACATGATTTGGAGAGCTGTGTTACCAACTTTTCAATTTGAGGCTTCCAATTACGTTTATCATCAAGTATAACGCCAAGATATTTTAAACTGCTTTGTTTTGATATTGGGTGATGATTAATTGACACAGAAAAATTGATATTTTTAGGGTTGTTCATGAGCATGAAATTGCTTTTGGAATAATTGATACACAATTTGTTAACATGAACCTGTGATCGATTTTTGAGCTCATGGTTAACTGTTTTTTCTAAGATTTCGTGTTTTTTCCACGAAATATGCAGATTGATATCATCAGCATATAAAATAGTATCAAAGTTGGAGGCTTTCACAATGCCATTAATATATATAAGTAATAGTAAAGGGCCAAAAACAGATTCCTGGGGCACGCCGCATGTTACATTCAAAAAAGAAGATTTAGTATCTCCTATTTTAGTACACCGAAACCTGGTGTCTAAGTAAGAAGCAAGTAATTTTAGGGGTGTTCCTTTTACTCCATAGAAAAACAATTTTTCAAGTAATACTTTATGATCAACACAGTCAAAGGCTTTGCTTAGGTCTAGAAACAGAGTACAGGTTATTAATTTGTTATCTTTATTACAAATCATGTCATCATAAATGGCAGCAATTGCTAATTCAGTAGAGTGATTGGTACAGAAGCCATATTGTTGTGGGCTCAGTATACAATTACTGGTGCATTAATTGCGCACGGCCTGGGCTGAGTGGATGATTTGAGACCCGAAAATCGGCGATGTAGTTGGTGTGCTGCAGTGAAAGACTGTGTTTTACCTACCTTCTGACATAACATGTGACATGGTTTTGAGGTGTTAATAATTTTATACGCCATACTGTTGAACAAAGTTACACAAGACTTGCTGCGGTACACTGCACAAAACCTTGAAATGACTGGTTACATGCATTCAAAACAAACGTGCTGCATATCAGGCATATGATGAAAGGCAGAACTTATCGTTTTTGGTGTTCAGGCATATGGTGAAAGGCAACCCGACACACTGAGCTAGACCCTGAGCCCTAATCATCAGTTTTCTCAGCGTATCTTATATGTAGAATATCAGTCTGTGCATGCGCACATGGCGTGAAGTCAGAAATTTAGCTTGACACCGCAATGCAAAGACAAGACAAAGCATATGCAGCAACTAGCAAGTTGTCGGCTGTGAGGATGCCAGTTGTGTTGCCAATGTAGAAATACTGTAAATATTGCAGTTTAGTGTTGCCAAAGCAAAAACAAAAACAATTGAAATTGATCTCCCAAATATTTCATTCTGCGTATAAGATTCAGCAAAATTTCACTTTTTAGAATGGTGTTAAACCCTTGAAGTTACACCAAGTTTTTCATGGTGTTGCAGGAAATTTTTCCGGCCCACAAGCATGGGTATCGAAAGGGGGGCAAGAATTTGAAAATTTCAGCAAAAAAGGCTATTTTTCGTAGTTTCAAGTGCAGTAAAAAACAAATTTCACCACTTTTGATCCCCCTAGAAACACGTTTGGAAAAATCCACTAGTGCCTCCCCTGGAAAAAATCCTTCCGACGCCCATGCACACGACACAAGCATCTATAAATTACACCAATTTTGTAAAAATTGTGTTGTATTACACCATCTGGCAACACTGTTCAACAACATCAATGCGGCATAAGCAAGCCGTAGCAGGGTGACAGACTGTGCACGGTGCTTTCTGCCAAACATTACGAATTCTTGCCAAATTACAAATAATATTGACAAAATACTGCCAAAATTCTGCAACATATTTTCATTATACGATTTACTTAAACAATGGACCCAATACTGATTGTGTTACTTAAACTTATTTAGGAAAAATCGAGCAACAAAAAAGTCGTCCAAACGTGAATGTTTGCGCTGCAGAAAATAATTTGGAAGATTAGCTATAATCAAATCAGTATTCGATTATCGTTTCAATTCAAATAAGCACACTCATATGCTTTTGTTTGTGACACAAGCTTTCTGGGTTTTTATCGTACGAATATGTTTTTTTTTCGTGTTCAATCTGGGTTTATTTGAAATCACGGAATGGGAGCCTTTAAAGCGTGGTGCTGTTTGGTTCAATTCTTTTAAGTCACTCAAAAACGATAAATGGCAAAATTGTCAGTTCCATTAACCTATCACAGTCCCTTCTCAGTCGCAGCAACGAAGACCTATTTGGCCAGTAATACATGGAAATTCAACATCCCGAAGTCGTCCACAATGGCTGGAAATTATGCCTCAAGCTGACTCACTTCAAACACCATATAGTATTTTAGACATTTTTTTGATTCATATATCATGAACCATATTGTTATGCAATCAAACCTGTACTCAGTTCAAATTGATCCAGAAAAGCCACTAGAACTTACTGTTGATGAACTTGAAAGGTTTCTTGGAGTGTCTTTTTCATGTCAATAATTTCATAACCTAATTCAAGACTGTATTGGTCTTTAAACCTGGCAATCACACAGATCAAACAAATTTTGTCCATGTATCGCTTTGAACAAATCAAGCGGTTTGTACATTTCAACAATAATGACAACATGCTTCCACCTGAACATGAAAATATTGATAAGCTTTTCAAAGTGAGACCATTGTTAGATCACCTCCGAAAAAAGTATAATGACATTCCCATGTCTCAAATGCTTTGCATTGATGAGCAAATGATCCTTTTTAAAGGAAACTCAGCCCTGAAACTACCAAGCAAACCCCACAAGTATGGATACAAGGTGTTCATTTTGTGTAGCAATAAAGGGGTGATCTATGACTTTGTACTGTATACTGGGAAAATCCAACCTGCTGATGATGCCCCTGACTAGGAGCCAGTGCAAACATTGTTCTGAGGCTTGCAAAAATTATCCCAACTATCAAACACTATCTTCTTTATTTTGATAACTGGTTCACATCCTTGCTACAATTCCATCATTTGGCCCCGTGCACTAAATCTTAGTGATTGTAGGCAGTGGTGGAGGAACCTTTTCCAAAGTGGGGATACAAGCGCATGTGAAAAAAACATGACATTTATTTGATCAAGTGAATTACTGTAACGATGGACCCAATACTAATTGCGTTGCTTAAACTTATTTGAAATGTAAAGGTAGATGGTCCAGGCTTCCCTAGAATAAAAACTGGGGGTGTAGGCATATGCAGATCCCTTGGTTCTGTCACCTACGACTGTAGGAGTTACAGGCATAGGTGTAACAAAGGGAGAGAAAGAGGCCATGCCCCCCCCCCAATTTTTAGAACATAGTCGTTTTGTGCCTTGAGAGACGTTTTTCAAAAATATAATAGTGTTATTCGCCTAGAATTCAACATTTTGCCCCCCAATTTTTTTGTCCCCCAAAAAAATGTTTTTCGCCCCCAAATTTTTAGGCTTGCTATGGCACTGCCTACAGACACTTTTTGCACATAAAAACACACCATTTAAGTTCACATTAGCCATCAAGTCATCAATGCATGAATCTCAGATTTGTGTGACTTCACAAGCACGATGGACCAATGTTCCAAATATCGAACGTTTCAAAAAGTGGGGGTAAAGACATAATTCAAAAAAAATTTTTTTGAAAGTTCAATACTAGTATCAAAATGGATACAAAAATCCACTCAGGGATTTTTTTAACTTAAAAAAAGCTCGGTCTTTAGAGGGTTGAAACATTTGCGTTATGACAGCTTTAAGTGATCGCAGTCAATTAAATGACAATGATTAACACCCAAATACCGGATTAAGACCCAAATGCATCAACCTAATAAAAGTTTCTTTGTTTAATGATAAAAAACTTAAAAACTTTTAATAGATTGTTACATATTTTATGTGCAAAGGAAAACCCAATTGTGTGTATTTGCGAGAAAATTTTTAACAATGTTAAAATAAATTTGCCCAAAATGTCAATCGAAATTTGCAACTGCTGTTCACAAATTTAATGTATATCTTCAGAGTGTCAAGCCCCTGAATAAACGTAAAGCCCCCCCCCCCATTTTACAACTCTCTTACTACGGTTGTGATTAGTGACTGATTTCAGAAAAGAAGCTCCAGGCTTGAATTATGCAAACGTGAGGATGTATTTGCGTCTTAAGAGGCAACGTTACACAAAAGACACCGTTGCAGCTTTGTTTCTGAAATGCAGACGCGATGTTTCTTTTTGTGATAAATTTCTTTCATTTTTCCAAGGGAAGACAAGCGATCAAACTTTGCTGCAGGTAAGCTTTATCCAAGAAAAGTTCGTCTCGTCAGGCGAGTTCCATTTCAGCGAAATTGTTTGGAGGAAATGCAAATCGACTCAAAGTGGACGGCGTTTCGCTAATACATCTTGGCGTGCTGAAGTGTTACACATCTTAAAAGTGCATACCAATGTATGTTCTTTTGTCTTCAATCGTCACGTTGTGAAACCGCTTAAGTGCAGAAGAAAGAATGTTCCTGCATTTCAATGCGAAGGTCGTTGCAACTTTACAACCTGTCCAGTCACCTTCAAATGTCAAATAAATGAAGTCTTGCTTGGACAAGCCCGTTTCCAAGGTTAGGTGCTGTTATGCTTGTGTGATAATTATTTGTTGCAGTTTTGTGTGTGTTTCAAAGATTTATGTATAAATAAAGTGTTTGTGCTTTAGACAACATTTGTTTTGCTGGCCCCTGTAACGTGTAAGTTCGTTATTTAGAACAGTTACTCGAGAGCAATGGTTAATCTAACAGAAAACATGTCCTAGGCACGCCCAAGTTTACAATTAAGAAACTTGGACCCGTCCTTTATCTTTCGACTTTGTGCTCAGTATTAACACAAGACAAAATTGTATTCACTCATGGTTTTATTGGGTCAGCTTTAAGCACTGCGCAATTATTTTCACATTTGTCAGAATCTATTTCGGAATAACAGGGGTTATAAATTAAAGCACGTAACAAACGTTACTGCAAACAACAGGGGTTTAACAACAGTTCACTTCTTTCATAGGGAGAGAGCGTAACCCATACTGCCGTAAATTCAATAGGTCTCAGCCTAACAGACTACCTGTAGACTGTTCAACAAGTTTCCATTGGGAAACTTCTTCTCAGCCAGTGGGCTAAGGTTAAGTTTAGGCAGTGGCCTATAGTCCTGCAGTGGCTGGACTTGTTACTTGCTCAAGCAGTGGCTCAAGACTGACGGTCTGGCTCAGATCGTCCCGGTTTTATTGACACGTCGGGGATTTCCATCTGGTAGGAAATTCACGGTCGATCTGGTTTTCTCGAATTTCATTGGCCAAAACTCGCGTCTCGAAGCGTCACCATCGTTCTTGATGAATCACGTTCGAGAATGGTTCTCCGGCGACACCGTAGGCCCTGCCCACCGTTTTTGCCGTAATCCGGAGTGCTTTCCGTTGTGAGTCGTTTTTATCCGTTTGAATCATGAATATCGTTCATAAATTTGTACGGATTGTTAATGTAAATAATTTCTATAATGTTTTGGGTTACTCTTCCCCTAATTGTGACTTGCGATTACATGCGGAGTATAAATACACAATGGCCCAAATAAATACACTATACAATGTCCTTGTAAACTAAGTGTTTTTAGTTGTTACTTTGTTCCAAGTTCATTTTCCTGGAATTCAGTCCATTCGGTGATGCGACGTTTTGGTGTTTCAATATTCGTACTAATCATTGTTATTCCATGGAACTATTGACAAGCTTCTAAGTCGCTTTCTTGATTTGCTCTTGAAGTCTTCCTTTGTGTTTCAGAGTCACGAGACGTTTCATGTTGAGGATGCAACTCGAACTCAACACCCCACTTTGAAGCGATAAAGAATTGTCGCCGTACTCTGTTTCAAAATTTGTTTAAAAATCTTTATAGAAAATTTACTAGGGAAAAGACAAACTTGTTACTTTCGTAATACTCAGCCATTTCTTCAAAAAATGCGGAAAGAGTTTGAAGAGCTTATCATTAGAGCATCTCGTGAGTAATCGGTGAAAGTGTTTTGTATCTAGCAATGTAACTCGTCAACAATTTAAAAGTAACAAAGCATTCGACACGTATGCCCAAACGTTTGCTACTTTTTAAAAAAAGATTATAAGCAATGTTGTTTCTGTCCATTCATTAATTGATAGATTAACAAGAAAGTGCTACAGCCGATCAAAGTACCTCCTAACATAACATACGGCTTTTGAAGCATTCAAACATTAACTGAAACATAAAATCAACCACACAGTTAATTGTTTTCATCCATAAAAGTCATTAATCAAAGTAGTTGTAATAACAGTTCTACAAAAAAGACAAATATTTCTAGTATAAAGTATCTGCCAGGAAACACTTTCCGAGATGCTATTATTATTTAGGCTATACAACCTCTGCTAAACATTGTAAATCTTCAAAATATGATTCAACTGTCTTGCAGACAAAATTGAAGAAATTTGCAGTTGGTGCGGGGGAAAGACATACTGCATGGAGATACATGGGTAAGTATTAGGAATTTAAGATACACAGAGTATTATCAATAACTAAAATAAATGTTAAAACATGTGAAAACTTCAACATAACCGCAATTGCTTCGAACGCAAATTCTCCAGCATAAATATGTAATTCACTATTCAACTCTTAGAAACATTACACAAACGAAAATATTTTAAAGATGGTGCAGCGGGCCTCATGGGTGCCTCATAATAAAAAGTCATGCATTAGACTGACGTATGTTGACACTGCAGTTATCACAAATGCATCATTACTCACTAACAGCACTACATATTTTTCAAGGTTGGTTATGATTACTGCATTCGTTGGTATCACAATGGCTGCATCCAGATAGAAGCAGAGGAAAAATGAAGTTTTGAGATTAAATTCATGACGTGGACCGTGCTGTGAAACATGAAAACAAAACCTTTGCATGAATTATCTATTCTATCTGGATATCACATGTCGTTCATATACAAGTGTAACCCGCGATCTTTGCAGCAAACCAATCAGCTACACCAGACAAGCAAAATGATATAAAACTCAAACATAGAGCGATTAGTGATATAAAATTCATTGCTATATGTTCCCTGAAAGTTGTTAAATTTTCAATTGAATCGAGAAATTGTGCAACAGGATTTCAATGCAAATTTCTTGCACTTACTCCACATAGGAAGGTCGACGTTTCGGTCTCGTACAGTGGCGTACAGAGGGGGGTCGAACGGGGTGCCGGACCCGGTCATCAGAAGTGTGTGTGACCCGGTTGTGTTTACACACCTTCAGTGTGGGATTGATCCTCGAACCTCGGGAAGGATGGGGATTGTGACGTCATCGATGTTAACTCCGCGCCAGACGAATCGGCCAAAGAGAGCTCTTACTTCCATGTGCATGGAAGTCACTTATAAGTGTCCCTTGCTTGGTCTTTCCCTTCTCCTTGCTTTGGCCGACTTTGCTTACATGTAGCGGTCACGCTAGCGTGACTGCTACATCTCTCCTTAAAGTCTTTGGATTGCCCACTCTCTTCTCTTTGAACTATCTTGCCAATTGATATCATGAGTCCAGCTAGGTCCGATGACGTGCGTGTCATGCTTGATTGGGCTTCGGTACGTTGAGCCTTTGTCTTCTTTTATCTCTTATCCCTTTGTCTTCTTCATCTCTTCTCTTCGTTGCTTTTTCCATGCGATGCACGTTATCCATCCCTGCTCCTCAAGGAGGTGTCCCTTATCGGGCACCATTGAAGCATGTGCTACTCGGTTGTGTTCGCACACCTTCACTGTGGGATTGATCCTCGAACCTCGGGAAGGATGGAGATTGAGACATCATCGATGTTAACTCCGCACCAGACGAATCGGCCAAAGAGAGCTCTTACTTCCATGTGCATGGAAGTCACTTATAAGTGTCGCTTGCTTGGTCTTTCCCTTCTTGCTTTGGCTGACTTCGCTTATATGTAGTGTCACGCTAGCGTGACTGCTACACATCCAAGACAGGGGGGCATCCAAAGGAGTGAAATTACAACAATTTAAATGTTGTAACTAGATGATTTGTCCTACTGTAAGTCGATGAATTTTCCTATTGCAAAAGTAAATGGTCACCGCTAGACGGTGTTCATGAGTACCAAGTCACTGTGATAGTCACCAAAGACGAACGATCGTAATTCATACTCCCTATATAATAGTAGTGCAACCTAGTATCAGTAGAGTGAAATCAGTGATGGGTTTATATTGGTGCTGGTTGCTTTCCTTTAGTTAATGCCCCGAATTGCCATCTTTCGCTTGTGCTTGCCTCAGTAGTTCAAAGCGATGCAGATACCTGCAACACCTTTCTACTAGAACTCAACGTTATATGTGAATAAAGGTGGATACAGTTTGAATTGCCAAATAGTCCCAGCGAAGCTTTTGCAATGGATGGCAACATATACACTCCCATTTAGGATATCTGTGAAATCGGATCACAACTAAAATTTTTGATATTTTCAGAGTAATCACAATAAAACAACAAAATTTTTCTCAGTCCGATCCAGTCCTGATTTGGCCAAAATTGGCTTCAGTCCTGATCCGTGCTCATCTCTGTTATATGTCAGATACCCACCACGAACTACAGTACGGGAATAACAAAAAACAATTAAATATATTGGATTTAGTCTTTGACCTCAAATATTTTTCCTTTTCTAACCCCAACCTGACACACTAACGTAAACACTAAACCCTAAGCCCTAATCATCAGTTTTCTCAGCGTATTTGATATGTAGAATATCCAGAGGTAGGCAGTAGCGAGCTACTAAAATGGCGAGTTACTGTAGTGAGCTAATTTTTCAGGAGCGATAGCAATAGCGCCGCTCTTTTCTGAAAAAATAACGCATGCGGTAGCGAGCTATCGCACTTCACTGTTACCGCTATTCGCTACTTTGGCGTGAGTGCTGGCCAAAGGAAAAGTTCGCAAAAACTTTTCCGACCGCACACATTGGTAGTAACTGCTCTTCGCACTGTTTTGTGTTGGCTTTGGATGATTTTTTTGCGGTAATCTAGCAGCATTAGGAAAGATTTAGCTCAGGTTGCTTTCGACCTGAACGATTGGTTCCATTTTAGTTTGGAAAAACCAACATCCTCAACAATCTTAAAGCAGTTCGGGCATGGAAATATAAGCTACTGCTGCTGGTAAAGCTGCGTAAAAATGAGTTGAATGCTTGAAATAAATGCTGCACTGGATTCAGTCAGCACTTCACTGCATGTGTAGCTCCAGCTTTTTGTTTTTACGTATATGTCGATATGATATTACTTATTTTGGTTCGACTTCAGCGTATTTGGCTGAGTGCATAACCCATTACAAGTTTTTGTTAAAGTTACAGAACAAGATACGGCTTTGACGCTCGAAAAAAAATGGCACCTGATAATATTATCACCACATTCAAGTTATTCAATTAAAGCAAAAAAAGATTGCCGCGATGACCAATTTTCAGTTTGTGAACGCCAACCAGTTGAGAGCTAACATCGTGAATAGGTTGGCGTGATACAGTACTGCAGTTCTGAGTAGACTGTACCAAGTTCTTCAACACACACCGTCAAATTCATCGGGAACGCAATTAAACAATTCTGATTTCTATTATGAAACTGTTCCGTGTAAGAAAATCGACCTTGGTAAAAGCAACTCAAGCGTTTACGTAAAATCCGCCTTACAAGTTTTTCAAGTATTTTTTCCAACATGTCCGATTGAGCAAAACAGCATTTTCAAAACGGGCCAGAATTACATTCACATATTTGAGAAAAAGTATGAGCTTTCAACATTTTAATCCTGAGTATAAAACAACACGCAAATCCAGTCACCAATGTGCTTTGATCACTCGCTCGTTTTTGGTGTTGAGGCATATGATGAAAGCCGTGACGGCAGCTCTTACGAAAAAAGCCGTCTCAAATGCTAAGGGTCGTTCATTCAGAAGGGCGTTTTGAGGTATTGCTGCTGAAACAAAGTTTTCGTTGCAAATATCCGGGCATCAGGCGGTGCAGTAGAAAATCAGTGAGTCAGGACGGAAAAATTACGGCAAAAACAAAGCTGCTACATTCGTTCATTTTCAATAAAACCACAGGAGTGCTGAGCGTTCCAGCTAGCATTTGCTTAAATTCGATTTTCATTCGTTTGTCGTGCTTTCACATAATTTTCAAGAACTTATTGAAAACATGTCGCATATGCTAGTGCAATTTTCCAAAAAAATTTTCTAACAAGTTTTCGAAAAATAACATGTTGTTTTCGTATCAGGGCAAATTTTTTTTGAAATAATCCCTCACAGAGTTTTCAAAACTTTTTGCAAAAATTTTTTATCCAATGGGTAGAAACAACGTAATAAATATCAGTCCAGCGTGTAGTTGATATGTTGATATTCTAAGGCGTGCAGAAAATCGATAAACTGCAAGCTAAGCCTCTCGTATGCCGTTGAGTTTTCTTCTGCATTTTCATGATTGCTTTTTCAACAACTGAATCAAGACAACCCTCTCCTTTCTGCAAATTAAAATTGGGCATGCTGACAAAAACTTCATATCTCTGTACCCACCATTTCTGTCGCATGACGAAAAGCATCTGTCGAATGAACTAACATAGCGCTTCGTCTAAATCGGTTGGTATTTTTGTCGTTAGACGGTTAATTTGCTCTATAACCGAAAGAATTTTACACTGATATCAAAAACATTTGGCATTTCCCAAGCATTTTTTATGCCTGATAGTCATCTTTGACAAGACACTTCACTTAGGAGACAACATCTTCGGTCGTTTCAACGCTGTTTCAATTAATATTTCTTACAAAACTTATAAAAGCACAAAACCACCGATTGTTTTGCAGAACCATCCTGCAAATGCGCAGAAAAATCAGATGTCTCTCAGCAACTGCATAATGCGGCTCATAACTCGCATTAGCAAATTTTCTAGTTGTCTGTATTCTGTGAAAATAGTTTCTATCAGAAGCGATTCTGTCCTCAAGAGTCATTTGTTTTTTTGCAAAGTGCTGTCACTTCTGTCGCTGCAACACGTTTAAACAAAATACTGCTGTTTGTAATCCACGTATTCGTAGCCAATTTCACTTCGTTCAAAACAGCACGGAAAAGTTCTTCTAACTTACCTTGGTAATGACATGTCGCTTTTTTGCTGCATCACACATTCTTTTTCGTATTATGGGTAATGACGTTTCTTTCATATTGCAATTAATTTGGGGAGACGCTATCTTCGTAAAAGTGGTCGCAGTAAGTTTTAGTTTGAGCTTCGTGGCACGGATTGAACTAACTAAACTGAAAACAACTGCATAATTCGCTTTTTGCAATCGAACCAATTTAGTTTTATGAAAAAATTATCGTGTTTTAGAACCATCAAAAACAATATTATTACTCCAGTTAGCAATAGCGTTGTTTGTTTTCCATACCATTTGTATTTTTCATAGGTACTTGCACGATCACAAGCCCAGCAACAAAAACTTTGCACTGGTGAAAAATTAAGGTTTTCGATGAAGAAATAGTGATGTGCGCAGGCTCACAGCAACGTTGAATAAAAAGCGTAAGTTTGACTAAGCTAGCGGTTCCCAAACTTTCTCTGGTCATGTACCCCTTCAGCATTTCGATAGATGAGCGTGTACCTCTAAAACAGTGTTTCTTCGCAAAGTTTTTATTTCATCGCCTCCGTTACACTCCCGACACGTCGTTTGCGCCTCCCGAGCCTGATAAAGCGCAGACAAGGTAGTAAATTTAAAGAATTTTATTAAATGGAAGTATTACATAGCTGCACCAAGCTATTAAATAGCCTAACTAAGCAATTGTATTACGACGCTAATATTACGTTCAGGATTCTTGTGAAAATAATCCACCCTGTAGCCGGACACACAGACGATCCAGAGTAAAAATTTAACGGATAAATTGATTTAACAACAAGCTCCAATGAATATCATAGTAAATTAAAATTTGTAAGAAACTAACATGTCATAAAGCTAGGCTATTGAAGTTAACTCAACGATTGATTAGTGGTTGAGCGTATTTGCCCCCTTTGTGTAGTTTCCCCCCTATCTCCCCCTTTGGTTTTATCGCCCCCTTGCCCCTCAAATTCGCCCCCAAAGGGGCGATTCAGCCCACTTTGACAACAACTGATCAAAAATTTCTTATGACAAAAAGGCTGAAGAAGATGATGAAAATATGTTGCCAATAAACATATACAACAATTACAGGCTCTAGCTTTGCTGCAGACTGTTTGAGGAATCTCCTGCCTGGTTCTGCTCCCATCTTCTTGCAATGATTAAAGTTTGCACTCATCATTCAGCAATAATAGTTAAGTCACAACAGTGGCCCACACCAGGCGAATCAGTCACAATTCACTGCGTTAAGGAAACTAGTTTCGTGTGTAACACATCGTACAGGCAGTCCCGTTGCCACGTGGGGGTTTTGGTGGGTTAAACCCCCCCTAACAAAGCTTCAAGCCCCCCAAACTGAAACGTGAAACACTATACACAAGTGGAGTTTTGGTTAATTTTATAATGTCAAGCCCCCCCGCACAAACGAAAATCCCCCGCAGAACTGCAAAACCCCCCTATTGAAAACTTTCTGGCGAGATTCTGCGTACACGAATTATTTTTACAGCTGGTGCGGGATTACGCACGTTTGTAGCCAATCCATTCAACACTTGGATTGCACTTTCAAAAGCTTGAATGTTAACAAAGCGGTGGTCGGCCAATTTGCTCTCGATATCTAAATAGGCTATCTTGACACGCAGGCTATATAAACTACATCCTATTCAAAGCTGTTGTTGTGAATAGGCCGAAACATGGAGAAACAAGGAGCTCAGTTTGCAATACATGTAATCCATAGTTTGTTCAGGGGCTTTCACTAAAACCAAAGGTAACATCACCTTTTTTATAAGATATCAAATGATGCTTGAAAACTTCGGAGGGATGCAAATGCTGGGTTTTCCCCCACCCTGGTTGTGGGCCTGATCAACTTACACACGCGTAAAACCTTGTTAAAAACGATTTTTGACCTTTTTATTGCTTCATTATTATTTTGAGTTCTATATTCGAATCCAGCAAGAAAGCAGCAATAAAGGCGATTGATAAACCTGCAGCAAGCCACTTACAAAAGCAAATGCACTCTATGTGTGTCTGCAGTCTAAGTTTAATTTACATGTGCATTTGCTGTAAAATGAACAATTTCTAATCATAACGGCTCAGTGACTTATTTTCAGATCATGTTTGATCAAAAAAAGGGCAACCAACAATATTGATAGCTTAAAAAATATTTCAAGGTGAGACTGCAAAATAAGCCCTACTTCTGCAAAACAGCACAAATTTTAAAAGTTCACCAAAAGTAGCGGTAGCAATAGCTCGCTACTATTTTTGTTCCGTAACGGGCAGGGTAGCGCCGCTATTTTTTTCAGCAAATAGCGGTAGCGACGCTATTTTCAAAGTAGCGGTTGCCCACCTCTGAGAATATCACTCTGTGTATGCGCGCATGGCGTGAAGTCAGAAATTTCTGCAAGTCAGAAAGTTCGTTTGATATCGAGCTAATTTCACTTTGGTCACACAATGACACTGCTGTATCAAACATCCATTCCATATGACACGATACTAGATAACACTAAACGGAGGGCCGACAGGCTGGGTGGGTTGGAGCGCCGTGTTTCCAATTCAAACACAGGAATTTTTGGCGGGTCGGCGGTTTGCGCTACAGAGATCAGAGGTGTACGGAGTCTAAAATTTTTGACTTCGATTCCGCTCTTGCTTCGACTGAATATACTCCGACTCTGAAACATTATTACATTTTGGACTCCGACTCCTACTTAAACTCCAAAGTGAATGCTTTTAACTTTTGGCAGTGTCTAAACGACCGTATCCGGTTATCACTTTAAAAAAACTAAAAAACGTATCAAAAGAAATTGCTGACTTCTGAAAAATATGTGACCACTTCTTAACATGTCAGATTTGAACAACTGGCTCAAAAGAAGAACATGTCAGGTGCTTCTCAGATTAAAGATTATGGCTGTTAGTTTTTTTAGCCTTATACTTTTAACCCTGCATCCTACCCGTTAACCTTAGCCGTAAACCCTAACCCTCAACACTAAATCCTAACCCTAAACCCTAATGTAAATGCTAATAAAAAACCCTAACCCAAAATACTAAACCTAACCCTAGTCCAAAAGCTTAATTGTGAACCCTTGTCTGCTTTTCGAAAGGTAATCACAAGAGGTCCAAAAGTTTTGACATACAATCTTGTGCAAGTACGTCAAAAGAAAATTCAAATACAATAAAAAAGTGACTCGAACTGACAATTGTCTAGCACAGGGGTCACCAACGTGGTGCCCGCGGGCATACCAGGTCGCCCGCAAGGACCACGTAGGTCGCCCACGAGCCTGTTCTAAAAATAACATTAGCATGATCAATGTCTTCACCAATACTAAAATAATGGAAGGTAAATTGAGCAAAATTTTTATTTCAGTGTGTAGTACACACTTGTATCAAACTAGTAGGCCCCCGCATTAATCGGTACACAAGAAGTAGCGCACAGTTTCAAAAAGGTTGGTGACTCCTGGTCTAGTCATTTCCCAATCGACCATATTGACAGTTGTGAGAATTCCTCCAACTTAGTTTTATATCTAGCAGAAAACTGGATGTGATTGTTGAACAGAGATGAGCACGGATCAGGACTGGATCGGACTGGATCAGGACTGACGCCATATTAGGCCGTATCAGGACTGAATCAGACTGCAATTTTTTTGAAGATTGGCGGATCAGGACTGGATCGGACTGAGAAATTATTTTTTGTTTCAATCTTATTATTCTGAACGGATCAAATTTTAGTTGTGGTCCGATTTCACAGATTTTCTACAGGGTTACCAGATTGGCTTTTTTGAGGCCAAAGTTCACAAATTTGGCTTTTTCAGAGGCAGTTGGTGTCAAAAAAATTGTTTGGCTTTTTGGTTTTTTCCTTTCAATATTTGGCTTTTTTGGAGACAGCTGACACAAACTATCAGACTGGTTTTTGGCTTTTTAAACACCTTGCTGAAAAGTGTTATTAGGCTTTTTCAGACAGTGCTTGGTGTTTTTTCTCAAAAGTTACCTGGTAACCCATTAAAGAATAAAGTTGTAACATATCAGACGTGATCACGATGCGGGAGTGCCGGAGTGGACTGCGAAGGAGACTACGATTTTCGCCGAAGCCGGAGCAGGACCCGGAGTCGGATTTTTGAATGAAAACCGGACCCGGAGCTGGAGCAGGAGTGAGAATTTTAGTTTTTACAGGAGTCGGATAATCAATTTTATTAAATTTAAATTTTCTCTGAACGGCTAATTGTTAGATCAATATATTCGCTCTATTCTGTTGCATTAATTGGTCAGTCATTAGTTCAGGCTGTTGAGGGTGAGGGAGGGTGGCAGACTGGCGGTCTGTGTTCTGATCTGATTGGTGCATAGCTTATGCTCAACTGCTGTATCACAGGACGTCAGTTACTGGAAGTTTTACCTCTTTGCTGGGTCGTGTGTTGAGCAATATTCACAAGTTGTTAGTTTCAGTCAAATGTACAAGACAACAATGCATGTAATATGCATCTTTACAATGCAGCAACGCCAACAGCAGTGCAGTTTCAGTCAAGCTATCAGAAATGCAGTTCAGGCTATTCCTAAACAATACATGCCATTATCATCTTGCAAGATCAAATACAATAAAAGAAATAAATTAATTGTGTGAACAAAGTGTTATGAAGTGTTTTCAATGTAGCCTACGTGGCTTTATTTGTAGAGGCTAAAGTGAAAAGATAGCAGCAGTTGTCTTATTCTTGTTTCATTGTGCTTGTGCCTAAATCACAAAGAGTTAAATAAAAAAGTAATACATGACTTAGTTCAGGTCAGAGCTGAAAGCGTCAAAATGAGATTTGGTTCACATGAAAACAACTTATGATTCTATTTCTTGGTTTCAAGTTTGGTAGTATGGTGTATATTTTGCCTCACGATGCAAAAGGAGATGCGTGATACACAAATACAAAATGAGTTAGGGTTTGAAGTTAAGGAAAACGTGCAGTTGACCAACACAGACAAACCACTACATGCTTGCCAGCACTAAACGCATGACAGTGCTCATCCATATTGGCTAAAGGTAAAATAGTTCAAGCAGTTATTTTGCCTCATGTGGCAAAATAGACTCTGCTTTCAAGCTTTCGGAGTGTAAACAGGAGTCTGAGTGTAAATTTCCAATGAGCTCCGAAGCAGGAGCAGGATCTGGAGTCATTTGCTTAGGAACAGGAGCAGAAGTCAAAAAAGTGACTCCGATCGCCTCTGTAACATATCTGGCAACCCATAATACCAAAGGTTCAAGTGGAAACACTGTAGAAACTGTGGGAGATGGAGATTTGGAATTGTTCGTGCAGAGAGTGTAGAGGTAATGCTACCACTTTATTCTTCTAAAATGCCCCACAACTAATGAATAATTTTAAATTTCATGATTATTTAACAATTGGCTTTTTCCCAGTTTGGCTTGTTTTCAGATATGGTTTGGCTTTTTTTCTCAAGAGATGTCTGGCAACCTTGATTTGCTAAATGACAGTGTAATTTTGCCATCAATGACAAAAGCTCTGCTGAGACTATTTTGCCATTCGAACTGTATCCACCTTTGCCCACATATAACGTTGAGTTCTAGTAGTAACGTGAACATAGTTGAATGGTAAGTGTCTATGCCTGTTTCGCGAGCGTTCGTTGGTTCTGCTTTCACCATTTCTTTTGACTTAGCTTGAAGAGATTACTCCTTTGATGTGAATGCTTTTTATGTAGGCACGTTTTTCAAAAAGTTTGGGGTTTAGGGCAGTGGTTATCAACCGGAGGATTGTTTGCTTTTTCTTAGGGTCTCGAGAGCTTCTTATAACTATGTTCATGATTGCTTCCACATTTTTAATTTCGTACATAGAACCACTTTTTGCACTTTTTGTCATAGTCAAAATAATAGGATTACCTGGCAGTAGCACAGTCAATAATTTTTTTGGGGATGAGCCAGTCAAGGACGTCGTCAGCCATTGACGTCGTTTTGAGTCCGACTGTCACTTCTGTTTATTTGCTAACAGCTGAAAATTGATACAAAGTACCAGCAAAGATCTGAGCAATTTTGTTTAGGAGGAGGCCATGGCCTCTTTGGTCTCATTCTGGCTGCGCTACTGTTACCTGCAAAACTGATAGCCTACTTTATCATTCAGAATTGTTTTAAGTGTAAAACAATTATTACAGTGCTGTTGCGTTCTGCAACACACGATTAACTTTGTGACCGAAAAATGTGCCGCGTTTGTGAATTAGATATCTGACTGCTGTAGCTAACTTGGGAGTTATTCTAGTTTTGAATGAGTCGTGCTGGGGAGTTATTTGTAACGGTACGGGTCTCCCTCATTGATGCTGCCATGTGCATCAATTTGATAAGTGATTTTTGTCAAGCGTAGTGATATCGTACGTTATTTTTTAGACATTGTGATTTCTATTTTGCAAACACAACTGCATTTCCTATCAGAGGTGTACAGGAGCCGGAGTGTTGGAGTGGACTCCGGCCGGAGTCTTAACGATTTTCGAAAATAGGAGAGGAGCCGGAGTTGATTTTTTTAAGGAAGGGCCGGAGCCGGAGTGGATCAGGAGTCAGTTTTTTAATAAGAGGTTACTTTGTTTATTCACTGGGCAACAAATGTTTGGTCTTGTTTTTTTTATTTTTATTTTTTGGTGTTTCTTGATGTTTTTTGGTGCGCTGAGTCCGAAAATGACGTTATTTTTTTCATAGTGTCAGCCGTTTTTCTGTAATTTGAAACTTCGTGAACTTTGGAAATGACATAATTTTCCTGGAATGCAATATGCTTTAGATAAACTTCAACAAGTTTTTATGAAAACGCAACTTGGCATGTCAGTTTGTTTAATCAAATCCTAACAGACACCAAAGAATCACTTGGTACTGTTATCTAATCCTCCCTCGCCCCTGCTGGCGTGTGAGCCAGCTGGTGGCGAGATCTGGGAGGTAGATTTTGAACGTGTTATAACCATGATACTCAATACTTATTACTTAACTTTCTTGGTTTTACTCT
>Ga0210059_1000893_pt1 | contig 42244 bp, 21 predicted proteins | sample Ectturendosymbi2_FD_188042 | JGI IMG/M metagenome (GOLD analysis project Ga0210059, IMG submission 188042) | Ecteinascidia turbinata endosymbiont from Florida, USA - Sample 2 (SPAdes) (version 2) | ecosystem: Host-associated > Tunicates > Ascidians > Unclassified | place: Key West, Florida... | reverse complement strand
CGTCGCTTCCGCTCGACGCCGCGACGACGCCGTTCGATCGAGTTCGGTCAAGGTCGCGCTTCTTGCTTCTGCTGCTGCTTTCCGATAAAGCGGAAGCGTCTGAAAGATGAAGCTTCTTCGTGATCGGGGTCTTTTGCACAGACACGACCGCGCAAGCGCGAGGTCTGCAACCATGATGTGAGTAAACACAGCGGGTGCCTTCATCGAACTTGGTAACAAAACCTAATCTGGAGCCTCCATTTTCTCGAGATTTAATAAATATCTTTGACATGTCTGCACACAACTACGCGAGCTTGAAAAACATCAGTGCATTGTGTTGTGTCCGGGAAGGGGGCGGGGGGCGGCAAAGATAAAAAAAACTCAGCTCCAAGCGCGATAGTTTTTGGGATTCACGGCCTCGACTACTGCGCACCACCGATGATTCGATATGGTCCAAGTTCTCTATGACATCCAACACAATTTACGAGACCAGGTTTTGACAAAAAACGCGTTGTTTGAAAATTACTTTTCTTTTTAGTTCTATTTATAACAGAAACCAAAATTGTTTCTGAGTGGGCTGTGCGAGCTGCAGATAACCACACGTAGCTATGAAATTGGGCAGGAGTAGTCATGGCCGATCAAGGATTCTTGACTTTGCTCACCCCGCCCTCAAGTGCAACAGCCTTGTGACAACAAACCGAATGGCGTCACATGCTTCATGTTTTTCAGTCATTGGTTTCCAAAAAAGGTCAACGCTTGAAGCGTTCTTTCAACATATCGCCAATCTCATGAACGACATTTAGACAAACTTGTCATAATTACCGTTGCCACGAAAAGCACTTTTTAACACATTGTCAAAGACCTTACAGTATGCCTACCACCTAAACCAGGATTAAAAATGACACCCCAGTGGTCGGGGGGTGTTTTCGCTGCGGACTTTCCTGCGACCACCCAACCCGGAAGCTTCAAGTTTAAGAGTTATAAATATTCACGGCATATGAGGAACAGTCCGACAAAAACTGAGCTTGATGATTCTGCTGAAATCGACTGCTGCGAGTTACCGCGTTCATAGGTGCAAGCAACGCTGATTTTGATAAACAGCTCTTTTTGATAGATATTTTATAGCGTATGACATCTCGAATGCCTGTCTACCCTTTTTAGAAATACTGGGAAGTACAAACAAGGGGTTTTGAAATCGCGCAAGTTTAACAACTTCCGCAGGGACGGCGAAATTCGAAAACAGTGTTTAAACAGATGCTGAAAGTAGCAACGGGCAGGTGCCATTTCACAGGCGACGCCAGACTGACATCTTATTTTTCGTTTTGATAGCGACGACGCGAATTCAAAACTCGCTATCACTGGAAGCTGATTTCGTTTCGCATGATGGCAATAACTTGCCGGCAGTAGTTAACACCAACAATGGTATAAGTGTGTGCGTTAGAACGACACCGAGATGTCACCAAACACGACTATTTGTCAAATTGCCAGCGTTGCCAAAGCAACAAAAACAAAGCAATCATTGCGGTTTTCATGTCGCTCGAACAGCATTTCAGTTCTTATCACCCGCTGCTGCATTTAGGAAGTTGTTTACAATAATACACGAATGTTTTTTTCAATTGATAGGGTGCTTAAATAGGACAGCACCACCTGATTTTTCCGAAGTTATCTCAACACACAACCTGAGATTAAAAAAGAAATTGCTCACGTGCACAGAGAGAAAACATAGGGCTGAATGCAAGTCTGCAGCCAAGATTGCTACCAGTAACTTAAATAGCCAGTAAATACTCATCAAATGCGGAAGAGCAGAATATTTGTAATCGTTGGGCGTAGGACTAAAATAAAACTTCGCCAACTGATGATATTTGAAGGATGATAACTTTTATAAAGTGTAGTAGATAGCCAAACCATAAGGTAGAAGTTGCATGCGAACTTTCGAACTGGGCAATACACCAACACTGTAACTTCACGCGGGACTGCAACAAAGTCGGCAGCGTTTAGTCATTAATCGAGAGAACTCTGTCAACATGCTGAATTCACTTGCATTACACTCGTTTTCAGATTGAACAGCAACGATAGAAGCAGTGTCATTTTAACAGCGCAACAACAATCACCCGGCAACTATTGCGAGCTTGCAGCCTCCTCACCAAACAAAAATGCAGGTTTTGCTGTGCGCTTTACAAGCATGCGCTGCACGGAGTTTGAGAACAATACCGTCAGTTCGCTTTGCAATGCGCCAAAACGCAATGCGAACCGAGGACAGCGGTGGCATAACGCTGGATGCCCGGCTGCAGTGGTGACGTTGGGAAGGTCACCTGCAGTCCTCGTTTGAGTCTTTGCCCGGTAAAAGCCTGAGGCTCGGTGGCAACACATCGGGCTTCGGTCTGTCGTCACTTGACATTGAACACACACGAAAGAGGGCGGCAGAAACAAGTCAGCCTTGGAGACTTGTAACTATTATCGACAAATAACATGCAAAAATACCACCCTCTTTAGCCCTGCGAGTTCAACGCAAGTGGTTTGTTTCCTACGGTGGACGCATCAAGACACAGGCCACCATCATCACCAGAAATAAAAAAAAGGTTAAGGAATGGGTCGATTATTAAATAATAGCCGTCAGACATTAATCGAGCGATTGTTACATCATACGCTGAGGCTCTCAGCAAAACTACCGGTACATCTTCGCCCAAGGCAAAAGACCTTGTTTGCTGTTCACCAGGGGTTCCCAACCTGTGGTACGCGAAGATCTTTGAGGTGGTACACGAGTAACTTCCATTGTTTCACAAAAACCTGTATTCACAGCATTCTAGTTTACATATCAGGCTTTGTTTCTAAATAAATGAAATATTCCTGTTGCCTGCTATTCCTATTGTATCCTAACATTATGACTAGGGCAACCAACAGTCAATAAACTCAAAATTTTCCTGCCTTTTTTAAAGTTTATGAAACGTCCACACACTAAATTTCACGCTCATACCATGAGGGATTTGCAAGGTATTAGGTTAAAAAAGTCAAATTTATTGTTAGGTTCAAAGGTGTCTTGTAGCACAGTTCTTTTATTTTCATCGATATTTTATTGAAACTATAACAACAGACATTGATATTTTTGCAAGTTTAGTTGCATTTCGGTAATAACAGTGGGTTTATTGGAATTTTGGGTGTAAAGATGTTGTTTTGTGCACTATCGGATGATTGAATATTATGTACGCTTTGCGTTGTAAGACACGAAATATGTTTTCGCAGTATATTGTTTGATAAATGCTCAACCCATTATATGTAAATATAGTGTTTCAACTTTATTATGTTTTCAGGTTTCACTCTACTGTAGTTATTGATGTACTTGTCAGTAGCCTTAGCCTATATTATCCCTAAAGTTTAACTATCAAATATTTAAAAAAATTTTGAGTATAGTGCATGAATATGCTTCTGAGTTAAACGCAACACCTAAGAAATAATTATTTTCAGCTGCAAACGCAGAAAATTTATAGGTAAAAGTAAAGTCAAAATTTGCAAATTATAAAGTCAAATTTTTAAGTTTTAGGTCAAAAAATCGGTTGCCCTAATTATGACTTTCGATGTGCTGTTAGCAAATTTACGCCACGCATCGACCAATTGCTGGAAGGTAAACAAAAGCAAAAATCTCACTAAATTTGGTTGTGGTCTTTTAATGTTTTTTTAAATTTATATTACTCTTCTGAATAACTAAGATTCCATCAAACAGTTGACAATGCGGGGAGCCCAAGTGGTACGAGATCGTAAAAAGTTTGGGAACCCCTGCTGTACACTCTTATTTGATTGCCGTTCATTGGTTCAATAAGTATGTAAGAAGCACTGTTGCGGCTTGCTTTGCCAAAAACTGAACGATGTATTCATTAAAGAAGCGACGGTGAATAAATGCGAGCAATGAAAAGTCAATCTTTGTTGACTGAAAGTGGCAAAACTTGATTCTCGGTACCTTTTAAACGCAGCCGGTCACAACCTTCCGCGCAGTGTGCACAAAAAAACACAGAGTTTACTGCGCCAGTCTTCTGCACGCTCGAAAACAATGACCTGGTAAGCAGGATACCACTCAAAACGCGCAGCTTCGGGTTCAGGTGAAAGAAAAACGTACCGGGGCTCGACTTCGCTTTGGTCGACGGCGAACGCAATCCGGTTTCTTGTTCGAAGGTCGGATGGACTTCTTTGCCGAAGGGCAATTTCGGTTTTTCATCCTCATCGGGTGGAGGCGGTAAGTCCATGCCGGCTCTTCTCAGTTCTTGCATGTTCACCTGCCGCATAAATCCTGGTTGCGGAGGAAGCTTTGAAGTAAAAATCGTGTGCCCGAAAGAGCAGAATATTAATTGATTCAAGTGGGGGGTATGGTGGGGGGACTGATGGGGAAGAGAACGAGCGAGAGACCGCCGAGGGCGCTACGGCGGCGACCTGTTAAGTTTTGCTTCAAGTAAATCGCAGTCCTTTCTGCAACTCCCGACGCAGGAAGAAAACAAAATGACGTTCACTTTTGAGGACACTTGAACTGATGCGGCAGATTGGAAAAACGCATTTCCGACGAAACGGGCTTCGCAGCATGCGTCTTATACGTCAATCCCATTACCGAAACTTTTTTTCGACCATGTGGGAACCTCTTCCAGTTAAAACTCCAACGAATGGGAATTACTTCGGAAAAATTAAAGCGCCGTCTTTTACTGATACAAAACAGTTTTAGAAATTCTTCCATTACCTTAAAAGCGAAGCAGCAAAGCAAAAAAAGGCAAGTAAGTGCAAATTATTCGCACGCTACGTGTCATGTTCGCCAGCAGCGACAAGAGATCCGACTTACCTGCAAGTGATTGTGAACAATTGTCGCAAATAGGAACTGCCATCAAACCAGATTTAACGCAACCATTTAAAAGCACACACTTCAAGCGGTTTTCTTGACAATAAGACCTAGCATATAAAAATACAGCCTGGTTGTTCAAAAGGATGGTGACATGTGTGTTTGAGTAAACTCCTGTAGATGTGTTTTGCTGTACCTTTTGACTGCTGCACCTGTACAGTACCTTTTGATTTAATTTAGATTGCTGGCACGTAAAAAATGAAACCCCCTACAAATAACCGCCAGAGATTTCTTCATTTTCCTATCACAGAGCAATAAAACTCGCGCAGAACTGTGTTTGCTTTGCTGCTGTGACTGTCCTTTCAATTCACATGGAGTATGAAGAGGAGTGGAGAAAGTACACACCCTTGTAAGAGTCCAACACCCCCGGTGGACGATTGTGACTTAATTCCGCCGAAACGAACAAACTTCTGGACAGGAATACAGTGCATTGGCGGACAGGAACAGGCGGCCGTCAACACCGCACTGCCGCAACACTCCGCACTCCCCAAAGCTTTTCTCGAGGGACCCGATCGTATGGTTTCTTGAGATCGGAAAAACAAGCGTAGTTATCTTTGGCCTACTCTCAGAATTTCTCAACAATTTAGTCTTTTCCTCCCTCAAATGTACCTCCTGGGTGTCCGATGGTGCGAGGGTGACTGAGCTCAAAAGATCTGTGTAATGCCCTCTCTATCTACCAAGGATGTCCTCCTCATTGTTAAGACACAATTTTAGTCTTTGATAGATCTAGCAGTATTCTATTTTTTGCAGCGGAGACGTCGGATGTTAGCCAGAATATTTTGTAGGCTTGCCAGTAATTAGAAACCAGTTTATGCCCGAAAACTCTCAAGACTGCATTTTGGATTTTTTCACTGCGAGTGTTCTTACGAACTTTTATTTGTGCCTCGCCGGGCACGATGCGCAAGAACTACAGCAACAGGTCCGATGCTTTTCCCAACGTTCGCGTTTTTCCAATCCGACCTCGATCAACGAAAGCACCGCAGCCGCAAACCTATACATTAAAAAAGCGCGACGTACCCGAAGCTGCTCGACTACTATGTCATCGTTGGCACCGAAGTCGAGTGCGAGCTGCTCCTGGAGGAAGCGGACGATTTCGTCCATGTCCATTTTCTTTATGGAAGCTAAGAACAAGGCAGGATGTGTTGGAAAATATCACTAAGTTCTTGCTTGATCTCACACATTTCACCCAAAACGCTCGTGATAGTTAAGATGGTGCGAAACGAAGAAGTCTGGCTTAATGAGGCTGTTTGTTTCAACGGAAACAACCTTTATTGTCGGTTTATTGTCAAGACCTAACAGCGAAACATGTAGCCCTTAAAACTGGTGCGCTGTAAATGCGGGTGGAAAAACAACATTGCGACGGAATATAAAAGCGCCTCGTTCGCATTGTTTTCACGTGCATGGTATAAACTACAGGCAGTTCCAACATTTCATACAATAGAAAGTCAGCCACAAAGGCAACTGTGTCGCGAAGCTTTCGGCGCAACAAGCCGGAAACAGACCGAGCTGCCGCAGTATCGCGCTTTTTGTTAGCTGAGCAATAAAACACGCAACAGGGAATGGGCTTGAGCTCCGAGGTTCCCGAAACAGAGCCACTGAACGGCATTTGTTATAACGAGGTCGTTAGCCACGGGCTGCGCAAATGCGTGACTGGCGATGAATGAAGGCCTCCTGTTTTCTAGGAGGTCTTGGATGAATTCGCTTTGATTCGCTGCGAATTACAGCGCAGCGTGAAAGAAGTAATGGCGTTAAGGTGCACGCGGGAATCTGAAGGTGCGTTGCGGCAGCGTCAGGTGGAACGGCAGCGAGCACAAAAATCTAGTGCCGAAGCGTTTCGGTTGGTCAGCCAAGCGTTGCAAAAACGCGATCAACCCGAGTTACGATACGGAAACCTTCGATCAGACAATCGTTGAAACTTTTTTGTAAATGGGGATTGTACAACGCGCGATTCAGAACTGAGCTATAAAAAGAAATATTCCACGTAACATCTTGCAACTATAACAGGTACAGTTGCGCTACGCCAGGCACGTCCAGCATCAGAGCGTTTATGCAGAGTAATGCCTGGAATGAACTCTTCAAACACTGAGGAAAATTAACGCACTGATGCCAAATTGCTTTCAAATGAACTCGGCGTTGTGTAGTAAAATTAAAGAACCGAAGAATCGCAAAGCACACGGGGGGATGTTCGCTGTTCGGATCTGCGCATCCATGAACAACGCGAAAGAAGATCATAAAGCTTTAAAATAAAGACGGGGTTGGTCACAAAGTGAACAGTTTCAAAAATTTACGTACGAATCCTAAATGCTTGTTGAACAATAATTCAACCGCTGCAATCTTTGCGTACCACAAGCGACCAATCCAAGGCATACGCATTTGCCGACACCTGACAAAGTTACCTTTGTGCATTTTTAAGGTCGTGTAAGACATGGCGGTGAGGAGCCGTTCGCCCTCCAGAACGTAGATGTCCCACAGCCTGAGGGTGAGGGGAAACGGGGATCGGTCCAGGAAGCACTGGAAGAACCACTTCATCGTGTAAAGACTGGCGAAGATCTCGTTGCGATCCTGCACAATGAGAAGTAGCGTCGCTTCATTGTCAACGGGCCAGACGCTGTTTGACCAGTGATGGCCTTGCGTGGCTTGACGCTAAAAGCCGAGTGTCACGTTTTGAAAGCTTCAACGCGACACGAAAGCGGCATGTGGTTATAGCAAGGCTGCTGGTAAACTGCCACGTAAGGTTTCACGAAACTCTGCTAACACAGCACGCATGCCCGAAATAACCACGTCCCGGTGTCAACGCGAAATCCAACGTTGCGTCACCAAGGTTTTGTGTCGTTCGCTCGCAAAGCGGTCGTTGGTTGTTTTGCGTAGTACCGGGCAACGGCGGCGATCGTGGCAGTGCCTGGAGCAGACAGCGGCTCGTACCAACACCCGAAGGTCGGAAACCCTGCAATGATACGAATCTCTCGCGCTTACCAAGTGCTTCTTCAACCTGGGCATCATTTTCTTTAAAATTCGGTCGTGGTGCGCTTGGAAGCGCATGAGCTTCGGGAAGCCCGGGATGAAGAAACCGTGCATCAGGTGCCTCTCGCCGTACAGCAACGAGTGCAAAGCCCAGAATGCTTCCTGAGAAAAAAAAGAAACGACGCTTGCGTACAAATCACTTAAAACCTCCATTTCACTGATCTCGTCAGGGCTTGCTTCGCAATTTTTGATGAAACAACACTTTCCAGCATTTTGCTATTAACAATTTCTGCTAATTGCGTTTTCTCAACATGACGCGGTTAAAGGACTCCGCCAAGCGCAACAAGTTAAAACGTGCGACGACCCACCGCAAGTAAGGGCAGATTAGCCGATGTGAAACTATGCAGGAAACAGCAGGACTCCATTTTCTTTCACTAACCACGCTTCATCTGTATCTACCCTTATCGCATACACACGACGGCAACAACCGCCGGATAAGGTCTTGAAGAAAAAAAATCCTATACCGCTTCATTGATTAGGAAAGCTGCGTTGACAGCAAGCATCAAACACCCACATGACGTTCTCGTGCTGCAGGGCAGCACGACTGCCGTTTATAGACATGGAATCGAAATAAAATGCGCTGTGAAATGACCTGTTCGCTCATGTACATCAGGAGCAGAGCCGCAATTTGCGACATTCCCTGACAATACCCGACCTCGGTGTTGTACATCGAATAAGCGGCGAGCACGTCGAACAACTGTTGCTGCTTGATGCTAAACAGAGGAGAAAAAAGAACAAGTTCATCTAAAAAGCATAAAATGAAACTGATTTCGACCTAGCGTGTCAATGAAACAGCGGCAGTTCAGCATCTGATGAATGACGAACGCACCAGGTTCGAACATTGGTTCATCAAACAAAACGTCTGACGTCACCAACATCACTCGTGTTGTTTACCACACAAAACAGGGGGGGGGGCTGCTTTCAGAGTGGAAAGAGTTTCTTAAAGGCCAAGTACAATAACGAAAAAACAGCGTCAGGCAAATTAAATCTTTTATGCTGGTAGGTCGTTTGCGCCTTCTGCAAACGACCACAGTAAAACGACATTTGTTTCCAATCCTTGACGCACTGATTCAATAGTAGAGTCTTGTCGCAGGCGTGTTAAAAATGCGATGAAATCTTATATCAATCGAACTATCTTTTCACTGAAACAACCGTGGAACACAAGAGGTATACATTTAGACAGTAAAACATGAAACGGTCCTATTTACCTGTAACGCTTTTTAAACATTGTGTGGTCGCGGTACGTGCGATTGACGTCCATGTCTATTTGCTTGATATCAGGGGAGTATTTGTGCGAGCGTTCCTTCATACTCTGCGAAAGACAAATAACCGCGTTCCAATCGAACCTTGCGACAAGAGTATCTAATCTGCTGCGCTGTTGCCTTTGATCCTGTGTCACAATCAAAGCAGCTCAAACGCACCAGCAAAAAAGCTTGAGAATTTGCATTATACGAAGAGATGATAGCTTACCGCAATGGGCGAACACAAAATCGATTAATGCAGCTTTTTTTGCTTCGAAATGAAACAGGTGCTACTACAAAGCTTAAAGCGCCGCAGTCGATGCGGTCATCATCCACAACTCCGGAGCTTGGCAAAATATTTAATTTCGTCACTAGCGGCAGTAGCACGAGCAAGGCAACCAGAAGTTTCAAGGTGGTGGCTGGCAAAGAAGCATCACAGAAGAAAGCAGGTAAGGTTCACCACGTCGTTAAACAGTCAACCGTTTTTGGACCTCCTAACCAGCGCAAAAGTGTGAAACTCTTGCCGGCCGTGCACGACAACAATTTCGATTTGGTTGAACGTTATACATTTGATTCGCACTAGAAGCGCTAACGGAAGTGTAAACGAACGGGACGGGACAAATGAGGCGACATTGCCCGACTATGCTTTGCCTGAAACTTCCGTCAGCAGGACTTGTCAACGAGAGGCAACTGCTGTCGCAAGCACCATTCAAAACATCTCATCGCGACAGCTCGTTACACAGTGATAAGGGTCGGGCGGGATACCGGCAAGCACTTCTCGGGAATTATAACAGAAACCTATTTAAACTTGCGCCCCCCCGCGGTTGCACAGGCAGTAAAAGCGATGTATACCATATGCGTATTTAAAACTTGACCCGGAGTGCCTGTTCACAACGGGACCAAAGATAACCAGTACAGTACTAGCGAAGGATTTAAACGCTTTGAGCGATGCTGCCATTCATAAACAGACAATCCAATTAACAACAAAACTGACCGCATATCTAAGCGAGCGGAACAAGCCACACACAGGAATTGTACGCATAGTACGACGCCACCCGTCGATTCGCGCCCTGAACGATGTTCGGCTGCGCTGCTTCAGGTGTGAAGCAAAACAAATCGCGGAGTCAGGTGCGCGTCGCACGACCGGAAAAATAAACGCTCAATGGAAACATAAACCAGTCATGCGTGCGCACGAGCAGTGCGACGATGACCACTGCGCGTGATGGCAGTGTCGTTGAAAACGCACACAGAAAAAAGTCACACTGAATGAGTTAACAACGCCAGTGGTGTTTTAATGGTTCGCGGTCTCTTCACATCTACACAATGACGATACCGCAAGGATGCGAAAGGATGTTTGCTTTTGCAGTGCTCCACTAGTACTGACTGCAGCGCGCAGCACGAGCATACCTACAACAAGACCTCGCTCAAGAAGTTTTTATTCAGTTGACGTTTCCCAACGTAAACCACTGCCACACTACGACACCAGACAAACAACTGTCCCAAATGCCAAGCAAGAAAATCTTCTCACATCCGTAGCCTCGTGGAAAACTGAAATTGCTTTAACAAGACTTCCTGATTTCAAATGTCACGATATAGTCTGATAGGAGAAAGTACAACAGTTGAATGTGACAATGACTGGCAACCGAGGCCACCAGAATAGGTATTCTGCTGCTTACGAGAGGAAAGCGGTGTGAACATCTAAACTTCGTAAAGTAAACAATTAAAACAAAGCAGCTAACACACGTTACATGTAAATACGAAAGGCAATGCGCTGTATTACGCAGAGCGATAGGAAAGCATCGCTCTAGAGACACGACAGTAACGCTTGAGTCACACGTCACACCTAGTTACCAAACAGGGCGGTAAAGATTATAATGAAACAGGAACAAACATTCACCAGGGTCGTGTGGGAATCTGCGCCGATTCGCATAGTGATGTGAAGGCCGTTGCACAAACACTGCTTATTCTCACCTCGTATACTTTTGGTTCATTTCTCATCCACTTGGCCACGTTCAGCATGAGGAGCCAGGCATCACCACGAAGATTGAGCGGAATTCCTTTGTAAACTCTTTTCCGTAGCTGCGCAAAACTTTACTGAAGTAACTTGATGTCACTTACCATTTATTTAACAATATTTTCATTAAATTTTTATTCCACATGGAAGCGACAACTAATGGAGTAGTTTGTATGTTTGAAAAACGTTAGTAAAGCAGGATTACTTTACGACCACCTGGTTAAAACGACTGCAACGCTTGGCGCAACTGACCTCTAAGGGTGAACAAGGTGCGTTTTCTGCAAATCAAGGCGCACAACGCAACATAAAAGAAAATTTGCGCGAAACGCGCAATGCGGGGAGTAAAGCAACTAAGCTGCAGCAGGCGCTGACGGAACACGCCAGCTGCAGACCGCACGGGAAATACGCTGGCGATGGCGGGAAATCGAATCCGTAAAAGGGTGTGAAAAAAGGTAATTAAGCGCATGCCATTAGCACTTTCTGCTCTTGCAGTTCGTTAGGCTCACCCCCAAATAAATTCTTACTTCATGAAGCTTCTTAAGAAAAGCAGGGCTGCTAAGTTCCGAAGGAACTGTAAGTACTTTCTATAGACAAAGGATGCGTCACAGTTCCGGTCGCTTGTGGCAAGCCGTGTATCACGCGACAACCTTTCAACAACGCTATGGCTTATTGCAGTGCTTCGCAAACCCTGGGTCGCCGTTTGATTTTGGTGGGTCGGCGTAATATCTTCATTCATTTTCGCAGAAATTTCGTGCTACATAACTGTACTCACGTACATAGCAACTGAGCAATCTATTGTATAGATTCATTTCTGACGCGAGATGTCTTGTAGCTTTCAATTGGTATTGTCATTGTGACATCACAATTGCTCGCAGGTACTATTCTTGGCCGGCTGTGTAGTACCAAGCTAGCAGTTGTGATCCCTGGTTTCGAACTTAAAAAAAAACAAAACAATTTGGACCTAAAATTCAATAAATGCATTGGCAAGGTTGTTCACCAAAGGCATGTATTTCTTTTACCCATAATATCTGGATCATCGCAATAAAAAGTTGAGGAGGACGGGTTTATTATCTCGGTAGTAGTGCGCGTTGTGAGGCCAACTCATCGGCTACAGCCTTAACTAGGCTAGGCGCGAGGTCAACGAAGGTTGCAGAATGCCGACGCACCGTTTGCTGTTCCACCACCACATTTGCGCACTGCATACAACAATAGCAACAGTACAATAGCAACATGATGATGATATTCAACAATACAACACTGCCAGTCACTTTTCATGGCTGGCAATGTTGCACTGATATGAAATTTCATAAAAATATATCAATATTAAAGTTGCGACACAAAATAATGTTTGTTTAAACAAAACTTTGAATCGAGCTATCTGCGCATGGGTTGAACAGTCCAACGAACCGCGCAAAGCCACCCACTGCGTAACTAGCTGGACAGCCCACATATCCTCCCTGTTGAAACCGGCAGGGGGATTCCAACCAAGAGTCAAAAAGTGCCAAAATGCACTATTCGTGAACTACGCACATTCCGGTAAAAACTACGATCATGTTTTTATGGCGTCGATAGCCTAAAATTTAAAGCACACCACTAAGAAGAGGGTAAGTGCAGCACAAGGAACCGTTTTGTTGCCGCGCATGTAGCTGTAGATTTCCCACACATGAAGATTGTTTTACGGTCTTAGAAAGCTCTACCCCCGTACAATTTGCAACGTAGGAGTGGCAGTGAATCTTACCTTTTCACTACCCTCAAATGAATCCCATTTTTTTATCATCTTCACCCATTTGATCCGCCGCTTCACTTCAGTTTGTTTTCTTCTTTCTTCCGCCAAGCTGGGAGTCTCTGACAATTCTTCTTCACTGCATTATTAGCAAAAACGATGGTCTATTCAGACAGACATAGTATTCGTAAAGGGGGGGGCAAGACATTCAAGCTACACTCGAAATAATGAACAAGCTACCTGGGACCAGGGCTCTCACAAATGCAATTCCAAAAATCCCTAGAACAGTACCAAAAAAATCCCTAAATCTGTGATGGTGCAGCATAAAATCGCAATGCCATGGTAAATGTTAAAAATAGAACCAAATATGATTTGCAAAATGAACTAAAATAGTTCATTTTGCACATTTTCATACTTTTCAAGTTTTCCTAAAATCCCTCAAAAGGGTCCGAAGTTAGGGACGAAATCCCTAAAAGTGAGAGCACTGTCTAGCACCGCGCTTCGGATATGTTTGAAACGAAGAGCAAAACACTGTCCACAAAACACGTGCACTATGAAACCAACGCCTTATTTTCAGAGCCAGATATGTTCTGAAGTCACGCAAGCGAAATTGCAACTTGTTTTCATGTTGCGCACCAGGCAGACAGAATTAAGGCCGGTGTCTAAATGCTCAACTTTGTGATTGCAAAACGGAGGAATGTCAAAAAACACGCATCACTTACTGCAAGAAACCATATCGATCAGTGATCTTGTACACCTTGGCATTGGCGTCTACCCAATTGTCGTCTTCATCTTCAGCCACTTCACCCTATCACAAATTCACAACAGCACCTTAATATCAAACACCAAGTGAGACAAAAACAATTACTTCAGCGCAAGCTTCGCGCTTATGACTAAAACTTCAGCATTTCGCAGACATTTTCCGCAGGAATACTTGCGAATACGATGTAGTCACAAAAAATTGCCTTGGGGAAAAAGAAGAACTGTGAAACACATCTTGACAATAACTGTGAGCACAACCGCAAGTCATACTTCGTAAGTTTCATTCATAAACGAATACCGGCACATTTATTTTTGAGAAAAAGAAGTCAAGCTTTACAAAAGTGGATCTGTGAACAGTAACCAGATATACATGCACAGAGGGAAAGCTCTGCAAAGGGTTCATAATATATCTTTCAACAAGGTCAGTAGCTCTTGTAACAACATTAATATGAATCTTTCTTTAAGATTCTACCTGCCAGTCTAAAATATTTCTTTGTTATGTAAGGTTATGTAAGGTACTGTAAGTAAGACTTTACGGCTATATCATTTCTATAGGAACTACATTTTCTACAATCTATCAATATACCGATGGTTCGAGGCTTCTTACTTCAGTGCAAGCCTGTAAGCGAAAATGGTTAAGAACTTGTTCAACAGGAAAAATCGAACAACAATCAACATAGATTGGCAAACAACCATTTCTTTTAGGATACAACACATGCAGCACATACGTTTTTGTATTTTTTCACTATCTCTGCACGTTCCTTGGCAGCGCGTTGTAATGCTTCTTTTTTGTAGTCATCTCCACCTAACAAATAAATTCACCACAATTTCAAGTAGAGGCAACCTTGCAGCTAAGAACTACCTAACGTAACAAAGCACGAAAACTAAGATGTTCATGATCGTACCGATGTAAGCTGAGTGTGCACAAGTCCAATAAGTTTATTTCAGAATGTCTGCGAAGGACGGCAATCGTCCCTGCTGGTACAAAGCACACGTTATTCTCATCAAATTTGTGAAAAAATTAATGATAACCAGTGTATCACGATGAGAGTTCAAGTTTGCCTTTTTTTCGGAATTGATGTTTGTCGAACAGTTGTTCAATTAATAGTTACTGACACTCACTGATTCGTCGTACAAAATCACCCACAGCTTTTACCAACGATACATTTCGTCGGCACAAAAGCGGACCTGTACTTGTACTAATCTTGCAAATTCTAAGATCAGGGATGGGGAACCTGCAGCCCGTGTGGATATTCGATATGGCCCGCATCATAATTTCGTTACCCACTTAAGAGTAGAAGATCGCGTCAAAACGAAGCTCCATGGTAAACAGGTACTTAGACAGTAGGCGAAAAGCCTCTATCCTTTGAGATAGTATGTCATAACAAGCCTCTATCCCTCGTAGTAAGATAAAGGTAGAATTTTAGGATAAAATCAATTGCCATTTGCGGCCCGCGAGCGATAATCCACAATTTATGCGACCCGCAATAGTGAATAGGTTCCCCACCCCTGCACTAGATCTTATGAAAGCTTTATCACAGAACCGCTCTACTGTAGCTGTTGGCTTATCACTTCAAACGGTCGAACTGTACCAGACTGCCTGAGGTCAGATTTATGTAATTGCAAATGAGGCGCAGTTACGGCTGAATCACACTTTAATCATTTTAACTTGATATCTGCCAATCACGTGCGAAACCGAAGTGCGCATCCGGTGTTTGCCATGAACTTGAGCCTGCTTCTGACTGGTTACTAATAATAAACCACACTATTCCGCATGAATGACCAGCGACAAGGTCGTCGCGGTGAACAATAAAAAAGCGAGATAGGAAACCGCAAACCATAACAGTACGCAGACCTATGCCTCAGGTTAATCAAAAACCAAAAGATTCATACACGTAAGTGAGAAAGCAAAAATCTACAACTGAACATACACAGGTGTACGTAAAAATGCAAAAAACGCGCATATATTCTCTCGCGTTTCGCAGAACTATTTCTCCCTAGTAATTGAATGATTCATTTAAACTATATCACCACAGTCGATACAGCCCGTTGACATGCCACACCTGTCGTGTTACAGTCAGGCCCGTTTTACACCCATGCACTCTGCGCATGCACATTGCTAGCAAACACTTTCGTTGCGCTGCGGAACAGGTAGCCGGCTAAATTTGTATGCAGCTTTATGACAGAAAATAGTATCTAAGGTGGTGGTGGCGGAGGTCGCTTCCCACTCAGAACAGCGGGTTTAGAAATTATGAGGTTCACGCTGGGCACGCCAGCAATGGCCAAAGCTTCTGGGTGTGTTTGAAGGTTTATCGCACATTCAGACGTTTGTGAACCTGTCTGTGAAGCCCCGATCAGCCGTTATGTCGGGGAACTTTAAGCAAATAAAACTACCAACGCAACAACATACACTATCGCAACGGCCTACGCAATGAATAGCTAGTTCCAAAATTCGACGCGAACCAACGGTTTCGTGGCGTTACTGAAATCTGCTGGCAGTTCTTACCTAATATTTTAGTGTGCTTGCTTCAGAAGCCATTGACAACACAAAACTCAGTGCTCAATCACAACACGTGCAGTAACAAGGCACTAAAATTAAGAATGATTAACGCTCCTATCTGCCGCCCAGATACCAGTTGTTCAAAACATTTTAAACAGATATTAGCAGTTTTTTGGAAATATTACTCGACTAATGAACATGTCAAGTGAGCTGTTTTGCATTGCTTGCTCAAAAAATCTAGTTTGTCGACTGTGCTGCACACTCTTGTTTTAAACAATGCACCACTGCCACAATGTAGAAAAAACTTTAAACAGCTGATGTACAAAAAAACTGTTGTATGGGAACACGTAGCAGGCAAACAGACAAGCCTTTCAATTTCCTACCTGGCCCAATCGCACATAACAATTCAATTTAAGCTTGAATCCCTCACACTAGTTTTGGTATAATCTTATTGTAAACAAACTTTATAATCTTAAAGGTGTTGGAAGACAGGTTAATAGCAGAAAATTTCAAAGTTCCAATTTCAAACTACAAGTGCTGTTAGTATCTGCATAGCAGCAGCAAATGCACTGATTTCATGCTGAAAGACCATGAATGGACATGTAGACAGGTGGACAGGTGAATACCATGCCAGACAACTTGAAAATAAATTCAACCTATGTTTGGTAGTGTGATAGATGCAAGGCAAACACACAAAATTAGTTTCAATAAAAAATGACAAGCCTTTATTGGAGAAGTCAACAACTGGTTTTAAAATCTGGGAAAATGACACAAGTTATAAATTCTGTGATGGAAAACAAACAGCTTGGTTATATTTTACAGGATTTCACACTTAGTCAGATCAGGAAAAAGGTGCCCTTGTGATTCAAGAAGTTCAAAAACAATTGCACTTTGCCCAGGTTAAGGCAGTTGCTGAAATTGAAATGAGCAGTTAGTAATACTTTGAGAGAGGCAACTTCATCCGCATTGTAACATTTTTACTTCCTGAGTAATAATCACATGATCTTTAGCATGGTTTTATGTGAATAGGTAGGTCTCACCAATACTGACATAGTGACAGTATTTAAAACAGCACAGGACTGTTTGTGAGTTAGCTGAGGCTTTGAAGATATTGTTCTAGTTAACTTCACACACACAATTTCTGTGACCTGAATTGTTTATGGTCTACTTTAGGGTCTTGTGAGGTTTGTCTGCAGTAGGTTATGAGTCTCAAATAGATGGGCTGCTTGTGGCCCACAAGGGCATTTTGTCTGGAACACGATGTTTTTTTGGAAGTTTTAAATATTTATTATGAAGTTATTTAGTTTATTTACCAGTGTTTAAAAGTGCTCAGCTAGCCAGCAAGTCAACAAGTTCCTTTTTAATGGATGTAGAGAAGGCTGGAGATATAACTCATGATACCTTTTGCAGGAATTAAGACGTAAAGGCTGTTTCAGTAAGGTTCAGGAACTGCCATTATTGAGTCAGCATCATAATGCAGCCCTTGAGTAATCATAATGCGGAGTGCAGGTTACTTCATAAGTCCTCATTTGACCATCAGAGCAATTTTGAGTTTGATACCACTGCAATAGGTAACCAAGAATTGTTTTTCAAAATTGTCTGACATACAACTTCATCAGATGAGCTTTTAAATGACCTTGCACTACCTGAGTGATTCATGAGTTTCTTCCTAGGGCTGAGGTTGGCAGATATTGGATGATACTGACCACTACAAGTCTATAAAAAGATGTGGTCCAAGGTCTACATTTATTAAGTTTTTACCTAACTTTTCAGGGATTGATATTTTTTTACAACATCACTGACATATACAGACTAGCAAACACCTGCTTAGAGCATGTATTTAACACAATACAAACCATATAAACATAAGTGCACTACATACGTTCAGCTTGATGCCTTATCATGAAATCTTTTGATAAGTGAAGCTTTTCTACAGAACATCCTTTGGATTTTAGGCAGTCACAAAACAGCATACAACCCAGTGTAAGAATAATGTTGTAAGTCACAGCACTTTACATCAATGTTTCCTCATAACACAAGTATGCACTTGGATGTCATTTCAAATGACTACAGAGAATAATATCTTATGGTATTTTTACTATATCCAGTACAGACCCAGTTTCTATTTTCTGCTGAATTCCAGCTTCACACATTTGCTGCTTGCATACATATATATCACACTTTGAAATCACGCATTGAGCTGCTATTTTCACACCACTTTGCAACTCCATAACTCAGTTAATTGTGCTAGAGAGCTGTCCAAACCCTCAAAAGACTTGGCAAGTCTTATAGTTTGCAATGAAAAAATTTATGTTTTGGGTATCAGGTTTTTGTGGGTGACATCATTAGTGGGTTAGGTTTGAAACCATTTTGGTAGAGGTTATCAAGTCCTGGGTCCAAACCACACAAAGGAAGAATTTGTATGTCACTATCTTAACCAGGGCCGCACGTTGAAATGATATATTATCGAGGGCCGCACATTGAATGGATTAGTTTGATTCTAGCAAACTAAATTTAGCTTAAACTAATGCACTGAAAATGTTCGAATCCTAACTGCAATGATAACAGACATGATAAAGTAGCACTAAGGACCACGTGCATCAAAAATGTCAAGTTCGAGATTACCAAAACAAGGACACGTTGTCAGTATGTAGGATACTTTTACTGCAGTGAAAACCCAAATTGGGCTGCACAAAACCCTCAAGTGGGCCACGGGTCGGACATGGCCGTCTTAGAACAAACTTTCAAGAACAAAATTTTGTACTGCTCTATAGTCCAAAATTAGTACTACAATGGCCAATGGAAAAAATTACCCTAGTTGGCCATAGTTTCAAAATCGACACTGCCTGTCTATTGTCTAACTCTGACTGTTTTCATTCAGAACATGGCTTTCTACTTTGCGCATTGTTAATCTAGCACTAGGAAGATCTCCACCATGAATAAAAACAACCTGGCACAATATTGACATTACTTGTCCAAATGTCTGCAGCATGTAGCTAGAATATCACAGATATTTCACACAGCATAGTTTCCACAGTTTGGTTGGTTGCCAACCACATGTTGATCTAAAGGAAATTTTTGCTTTGCATCTTCTCTTGTATTGCTAAATATGGTAGAATGTTTGCAACAGATTTGTTTTGAACCTCAACTAAAACCCAAAATTTCCATCCAAATTTCTTGGGCATGCAAAAAATAAACAGTCACCAGCTTTTCAACAGCAGAAATATACTTCGTTGTACAATTTGCAGTAATTTTTTCAAACAACTAGCTCTAATATGTGTAACTTTTTCACTATCAATTGGTCTAATATGTGTGACTTTTTCGCTATCAATTAGAATGTTTGGAAATATAGGCTCATGAGAACTGTTAAGGTAAGTTTCAGTACAATTCTGAGACAAATGACTGAAATGTTTCAGAGACCAAAATGCTTCATCAAAAAAATGACCAAAATGTCTCAGCGCAAAAAAAATAAAAAAAGCAGGTGAAAACCATTGTAGTTCCATTCTCAGCTACAATTGCAGAACATCATGCCTGAACCTTCATCAATTACCATATGTTCACTACTGTTGAAACTGTGCATACTGCACAGCTACTGGACAACCTACAGCTTCAGCTTTGCTCTCAGCACTACAGATAGAAAATTGCTGCTAAAAGAATCACTCAAGGAAAAATGTTGAATATGTGCCTCTATCAAACTCCTGGCATTCATGCTATACCGATTCTCTTGCTTGCTACGCCCCAGAGAAATACTTGATTGATATGAATAGCACAGTCAGCTTTTTTTGTAAAACCAAACATTTTCCAAGTGAATGAAAGAAGTGTTTCAATCGCTTTGTTATGGGTGGCAGACAAATGAAACAACAGTCAATGCACTTATGTGTGTTGTCTTCGGCTCATTGATTGCCGAAGCGTTTTCTTGCAGATTACACGTCACCACCAGAAGATTTCCATGCGAAAAGTTGCAATGGAGACAGAAGTGTCAAAATCGACACCATGGCCAAAGATGGTACACATATTGGCCATTTGTTTGTTTGTTGCAAAAGGTGAAAATCAAACAATTACTGACAATAACTTTAAAAAATAATTATTGTAAAATTGGACCATCAAAATCAAAGCACTGTGAAGACTTTAGAAGTGCCTGCAAAATTTCACATGTGTCGATTTTGATACCACGGCCATTCTTGGGATAAAGAAAAATTGATTGTTGACTTAGTTATACTCTGTCTTAAGAAGCAAATTAAATTTTTAAACAAAAATTTTTTTTTTAATTAAAATCAAAATTAATCTTAACACGTTGGCGTTCAGCCGCTTTTGGGGATTTCCGAAAAAAAACATCGAAACGCACGTGGCTTTGCGCGAGAATTTCTCTAGTCCGGTAAGTGCTACAAACCTGGTCGAAGTGCTAAAAGATGCGGCAAGTCTTCTAGTCTGCACTCGAAAAAAATTTTTGCTTGGGGGATGCGGATTTTTTGAGTGGCGTCATAAGTGGAAGACTTTTAGGCCATCTTGGCCCAGTTTACCTGGCCCCTGGGTGCCAACCGTTAGATGGTAATATTTCGTTGAAGTTTTTATTGGATTCTAGGCTACAATCTGAGTCTTTTAATACTTTGGATGACCTGCTAGGGTTTCAGGTTCAAAAGTTGTGATCTAAAGCAGTAAAAGTATTTGACTAATTAAGTAATTACTTAATTTGTTTATTTTAGATCATAACTTTTGAACCAGAAACGCTGGAAAGTTGATCAAAGGCTCAAAAGACTCAGACTTGAGCCTAGTTTCCAATAAAAACTTCAGTGAAACACTTTGGCCTAGCAGTTGGGCCCTAGACCAGGCAACATGAGCCAAAATGACCCCAAAACTACTTCACTTATATGTCACTCACATAAAATCCGCAACCCCCGACCAAAAAATTTTTTTTCAAGTGCAGACTAGAAGACTGGCCGATCCGTTTGAGCCCTTGAACAGCTCTCTAGCGCAATCGGCAGAGGAGCTATGGCGTTGGTGAGGCAACCGAAAACTGCTGTTTTTAGGCCAAAATCTAGGTACGAATATATTGTACGCCGGTTCTCAAAGTGTCAAGAAGTAAAAATTAATACATTTAGGCTTAAACTTTGCTGTTGCACAGAAGAAAATTCCAACTCAAAAATATCAAGGTTTCATTGAATGACAGCAAATGGAAGTTCCTGACAGGTGTTGACAAAGTTTTTGTGACAAGGAGCAATAATTGTCTCCATGCAAGAATTGCATGCTTTACCTTTGGTAAATGATTTATCTAGTTTTTGTCATAGTACCTGAATTGGTAACAGGATTTTAAAGGGAGAGCACAAGGCTTCTTTTCTATCCCACTTATAATTCGAAAACATACACTGATTGCACTTTTGTCATAACAAAACATTCTGTGATTGTTTGTTTCTTCCAGTGCATGAACAACCTTGAACTCACCATTAGGTTAAGGAGTTAAAATTTAATGACTGTACTGCTAAAGATAACCAGCATAAATTGACTTGCTTCCAGCTTTCTAGGTGTTTCAGCATATAGAAAACCAATATATGACAAAAACAACCAGTATTTACACTTTTTTTAACAGCACAGACATTTTTTCATCAGTGTATTGTTTGAGCTATGGCTCCAACAGATGTATTGAAGAAAAAGCAGTAGAAACACTCATAAAATTGATTTGATGTTTAATGGATCCAAATCCTTTTGCATTCATACAACATGCATAATACTAAATATCAGCCTGTAACAGAGTTGCTGTTCAATACTTTCCAAGTCTTGAAAAAAGTTGAAGCAGTGCTAATCATTACCCAAGATAAAAATGTTTACAATACCAGTGCAAAAATTGGTGACATGCTTTTTTCTCACAAAGGTCCTGTACACCTGAAGTGGAAGCTACCACATTCCTTGCAAGGATTATAACCTTTGGTAATGGAGATATGAAGCAGAGCTTTGTAGTCACGTATAGCAAGAAGCAATCAAATAAAGATCAATTGTTTGGGCCAAAATGCACCAACACAATGTTTTTGACAATGATTGTGGAATACATTATACCTGAATTTTGTAATGGGACGCTTTCTGACTTCAGGTAATATATTCTTTGAGTTGTTCCAAATAAACCTTACTGGATCCATTATGAAAGAAAAGACCATGCAGACCTAGATTTCTTCACATTTGTAAAACTCTTGAATGATCTATATTTGGTTGTCTATTATTTTTTTAATCTGATTTTGGTAATGGAAATTAGAAGCATGCCGAAGTCTGAAATTCAGTTCTTCCAGAACTGTTGATGTAAATGCTCTTGCCCAAGGAACACTACGGCAATTCACTCAGTGGCCATGGGTACAACACCCAATCTTCCAATTGAGAGGCAGACACTCTACCAGTGAGCTATGCCATTGTCTGTTATTAACACAAAACTGATATATCAAAGAACAGCTATTTCTCCACATCACTTTTTCAGCACATTGTGTAACATATGGTCCAGTTAAGAATTCACATCACATGCACAGTTTAATTTTCATAAATTGATGTCATCTACCTGAAACAGAAGGCTTTTCACTAGCCAAGAAAATTTATACACAATCTTCCAGGTAGATAACTCACTCATTTCAACTAGACTTGGTCTTGACATTCTTCACGTTGTTGTTTTTCTGATGTCAATGGATGCTGATCTTGAAGCAACCAACTTGCGTTGTGCCATAGACATTATATAGATAATGTCGAAGCCATGACACAAAAGCTTACCAGCTGTTATGAAATTGACATGATGTGTCCACAAAATAAAATGTTTGACACACTGAAAAATAACGTGGCAAACATTTGAAATCAAAAAAATGGTGGAAATTACTACAGAATACAGCTTACAAATATAACAACAAACCCAGCACGAGTAATGTCTACAGACGTGTTCAACTATACCTACTCTAGTAGCAATATCATTTCATGAAAATCTTAAAGCAGTGGTCTTGTTTTCAACCTGGATGTCATGACCTCCAGAGGCATTATGAACCATTTTTGGAAGGGTTGCAAGTAGGTATTTTATGGACACAGCTGTATTAAATTTGCTTAATTCGAATAACTTGGAGTCATTAGGTTATAGCAGGTTGCTAAAGGGTCGCGGCACAACAAAGGTTGAAAACCACTGTCTTAAAGACTATCGTATAAGTAGGCTAGTAAAACATAGCCTGTGTTTGGCTAACATATCTGATAAAGCAAGTTTGCCAGCAACAATAGGAGCCAAAAAAACAGATGACATAGACTTCTTAAAGCATCTGATTACACGTCTAGTCACCACACAATCCTCACTAAAAAAGCAACTACAATTTTACGAATAGAGCCTGTTTTGCCAGAAGAAAGTCACATGCTTGTGTAATAGGTAATGCAAGTGAGTGCATTCGAAAACTGCTACTTGATATGTATTTTTTTAATGGTTGTTTTATTAGTGTCAAACAATTTTAAATTTAACATTTCTCCACATTTTTTTGGTGTGTACAGCATGACAAAACTCAAACTATCTATGGATTCATTGTGACAATATTTTTTAACACATCTGGAGCCAGTGTAAAAGTATATCGTACTTTGAAATCACGCATTGAGCACTGATATTGCACCACTTTGTAACTCCATAACTCGCCAGTCAATTGCACTAAAGAGCTGTTCATATCCTCGAAAGACTTGGCAAGTCTTCAAGTCTGCAATGAAAAAATTTTTTTGGATTGAGTTCCAGACTCACATTACCTGGCCTAAGGCCCAACCGCTGGACGGAAGTATTTCACTGAAGTTTTCATTGGAAACTAGGCTCGAGTCCGAGTCTTTTGAGCCTTTGATCAAAAGTTATGATCTAAAATAAACAAATTAATCAATTACCTAGATAGTCAAATATTTTTATTATTTTAAAGTTTAGATCATAACTTTTGAACCCGAAACCCCAGCAGGTCATCAAAAGTATCAAAAGACTCGGATTGTAGCCCAGTTTCCAATAAAAACTTCAGCAAAATACTACTGTACCATCCAACGGTTTGGGCCCAGGGCTAGGTGAAGTGGGCCAAGGTGACCTAAAAGTCCTCCACTTGTAACGTCACTCACAAAAAATCTGGACCCACCAACCAAAAATTTTTTTTGAGTGCAGATCAGAAGACTTCACACGTCTTTTGAGTCTTTGAACAACTCTCTACCACTTTCGGCGCCTGAGTTACGCACATGCAAAGCCACGTTCAATCTGGTTGTTTCGGCACGAGAATCCCTAAATCCTACCAGACGTCAAAGTGTTAATCAGATTAATTAAAATCATAGCAAAATATTGAAATTGCTACAATTTGAAGTTTCAGCTCAAACCCTGGTTTTTAAAATTTTTTAAAAAAGGTAAGGCACAGAATCCATTCTGTTTTTGATAATCAAGCAGAAAACAAGATTTCCAAATTTGGACATGTCGGTTGCCAGTCCATGAATGGCTGATATATCAGTATTGGTCCCAAAAAAGCCATATCGGCTGATTTCTAATTATTATGCTTTGTTCTGTCACTTCAAAAGATTTAATAACCCTTGCAGACGTTTCAATTACTGCAATGATTAAGATGTAATTTCAAACATTTATTGTAGCATTTCTTCTTGAAGCGTCTATAAGCTTTATTAGGACGTCCAACGTGTCAGTGACAATACATATTTGAGGAATGCTGCTTTAAATCATGGGTGCCCAAATTGTCCCCACAGCTTTGATTCTAATCTTGCGCCTTAGTCTATATGCTAACCTTGAAAAATGTTAAAAGGAAATGCTAGCCCATGGCTGCCTTCACCTTTTCAAATTTGGCCGTTTTTGAAAAACGTTTGGGAATCTCTGCTACAGATTGAAAAAATGGCTTATGCCTGATATCAGAACACACGTTAAGTACTGTAAAATGCCTATGTTGATTATGGTAAAGCTGAACACACCCTTGCTGAAATGCTGAAGTCTTCAGATAAGAATTTTTATATGTTTGCCTCCCCAAGTATTGGTACAAAAGTATTGTGTGGTGTTTGATTTTGATACAATGTATCATAGATTTTCATTAAACAGGATGCTGTTGTAAGAGCTTGAACTGAACAGATAACCTTGTGGGTATCCTTTTTAGGTTTAGGCAAGAAGCTACAGCAATGACTGCCAAAGATGAGCAGAGTTACATTTTTTAGACTCTGACTCCGCTCTTGTTGAGTTTATAAACTCTTGCTCCAACTCCAAAAATTTTGAAAATGCTAGCTCTGACTCCTGTTACTACTCTGAAATATTCTGAAGTAACTCGCAACAAATGTAGTTGGTTTTGTTACCATGGGTTCTAAGAAAATAGTTATGAAAATTTTGGCCTGTTTTGTAATAGATTTACAGTTGCTAATCAGTTTTCAGCTGGGCAATTTTACATGATATCTGAAGAGGCTCACAAAATTGGAACATTTATTTGTTGTTTTAACACAACATAAATATCTGATCTTAGTATGTGGATGTCACAAGGCTCTTATTTAACACTTTGAGAGCCAGCCTACGAATATGTTGTACCTAGATTTCAGCCCAAAACCAGCAGTTTTCGGTTGTATTACCAATGCCATAGCTCGTCCGCTGACTGCTCTAGAGCAGTGGTCTTCAACCATTTTTGTTCAATCGCCCCCTACAGGAACTTTGCTTGAAAATCACCCCCACTTATGATTTCAGTGTTGGCAAATATAATATTTTAATATGAAAATATATCAATGCTAATCAAATACAGGGACAGTTTAGTTAGCACAAAGAACGAACAAACAAAACGAATGCAAATGCATTTGTATAAACCATGTTATTAATTTCCAAAAGCAGTTGGTTTCAAGCAGAGCTGTGGAGCCAGAGCCAAAAAATTTTGAATGGTGGAGCTGGAGCCTGAATTTTGAGTTCTCATTCAACTGACACAGTTTGTGGAGCAAGCCAATTGTACAAATAAAACAATATTTTTGTTTTTATCAGACCTCTAACCAGGGGGACGAAGCCCCCCTAGATTTTTCACTCCTCCTGGAAAAAGGTATTGGACATAGTTTAAAACTATTGGACAAAGTTCAAAAAATTTGGGCCCCTCTCAGAAAACTCTTCGCCCCTCCTGTTATCCCAAGCTGGTTACGGGCCTGGTTTTTATTACACCAAATCGTTCTGGAGCCGGAGCAAAAAATTCTGGATATCTGGAGCTGGAACCACGGCCCTAGTTCCACTTCCAACTACTGCGAACCTTGCCCCGGGCTTTTAATCTGCTAGTTTTTTAAACCAGGTGGCAAACTGGTCAGCTTCAGTCATATGGTGTTTCCAACGGTCTATGCTCATGTCAAGACGATTGTGGAATTTATTACGCATATGCAATACGTGGTTGAAACTTGCTCAGCAACATATTTCGTGGGAAACCTCAATAGTTATATTAGCTTAACATTCCCCAAAAAATTCCAGAAAATGCTCACGGCACTTAATCAAAATATCTGACCATCCGTGTTAATAAATATGGTACAGGCTTCATAATCGCTTTGGTAGTCTATAAAACGTTCCTGGGTGTGGAGCTGCATTCACTTGTGTTAGTTCACTGGCAAAACACTTCACCCAGTCACTTTCTACGCAATCCAACTATTGGCGTTATTTCCACAACAGAAAGACTTTTTAGCAAACCTCAAACTACAGGTGGCGAAAACGATTTATTTGAATTTTCAGTTTAGCTAAGATTGGGATTGTTGGACTTTCTTGCCAGTATAAATTATCCCTTTCCTAGCCTACTTTACTGATATACTGTGTCATTAGTCAGATGAACACAGTACAGCTATATCTACAAACATAGTGAAACACTCGAACTGACTGAAAAACATGATGAGCACCTCTTATAACTTATGGCCAACTAATTAATTTTGCAAGCCAATAATTGCTACCTAAATCGTCTCATGACAGTCGTTTTTTATATATTTTTTAATAGAAGACACTTGGTTCCATTGTTTTACTCAAGTTATGAACCAAAGTTTATAAAACACATGCTAACGGACTTTGACGTGTTTTGCCTATAAAAAATATTTTGACAATGCTCTACCAAAAACAATATGAAGTTTTGTGTCAAGACAATATTACAGGGGTGGCCAAACTGCGGTTTGCGAGCCGCATGCGGCTCTTCAAATATTTGCATGCGGCTCTTTTGAGCTTTCCGAAAAATCATATATTAGTTTTTCATTTTTTTTCTATTGCAAAGTGTAGAAATTTTGTAAAATGGTACTGTGATAGCTACTACCTAGCGCGCTGTACAGCAATATACTTTGAAAGATATTCCAAAAAGAAATATGATGTCACAGAAGCTTAGTTTGCAAATAAAGAAGTGTTTTAAGATTTTTGTGCTACGGCTCTTTGTAACTTGGGTTTTACGATATGCAAATCACACATAGAGCAGATTTGGCCACCCCTGTAATAATACATACAGTGGGGAGGATTTGTGTCAGTTCACAGGGAGAAATAATTAGGCTAGACTTAATGACAACTTTTTGTTAATATTCTTAATTGCAGCGAAAGTTGATGCACAGATGATTCAGAGGTAGCAATGCTATGATCGTTGGACCATTTTTAGTATCTTCAAAGAAACTGACGTTTTTCGTCTTTAAGAAATGGAGTTTGGTCGATTGGGTATTTTCCGATAGCTCTATCAGTGTCAGTTGTTTTCAGCCTACATAAATATAATAAAACGACATAACTAGTGCATACGAGAAAAGTCCAAAAATCCGCGTTTTGACATGCCTAAAGACTTGTAAATGGTACTGCTTGATGTCGCTTTTTGACACTGCCACTGCAACGACTAAGTCAACAAACTACTTGTTGCAACAGTTTCTCCACTATTTTATCTTATTTAAACATCAAGCTTAACAATTTACTTGAAAATTCATCAAAACCGCAATGCTTGTCTACAAACCAATAACACTCTCTGCGGCCTTGGATAGTTAGTGCAGTAATGCGTGTCACAGGACAATGCTAGTTTGATTGTTACATCATCAGTCCCATATCGTGTTTTATAACCTTTTTCATGAAACAGAGTCGAAAGTGCATCAAACAAATTGGTTCCAAAGTGGCAAATCTAGTTTTTATTTTTGGAATCAATTAAAAAATTTTGTATATTCCAACCTGCAGAAATTTCCCCCTAGAAACTGAAATCGCACCCCAAATCAAGTAAATACAAAAATCTTCTCCTTGACGCATAAAATTGCCCCTGGGGAACGATTTTACCCATGCTGAATATCACTGCTCTAGAGAGTTGTTTGAGTGCTCAAACGGATTGGCCAGTCTTCTAGTCTGCATTTGAAAAAGTGTATTTGGTTGGGGGTTGCAGATTTTTTGTGAGTGACGTCATAAGTAAAGTAGTATTTGGGTCATTTTGGCTCATGTTACCTGGCTTTGGGCCCAATCGCTAAGCCAAAGTGTTTCGCTAAATTTTTCATTGGAAACTAGGCTTGAGTCCTAGTCTTCTAAGGCTTTAAACAATTTTTAATGTTTCTGGTTCAAAAGTTATGATCTAAAATAAACAAATTAATCAATTATCTAATTAGTCAAATATTTTTATTATTTTAGATCATAACTTTTGAAGCCAAAACCCCAACAGGTCATCCAAAGTATCAAAAGACTCAGATTGTAGCCTGGTTTCCAATAAAAACTTCAGCGAAATACTGTACCATCTAATGGTTGGAGCCCAGGGCCAGGTAAAGTGGGCCAAGGTGGCCTAAAAGTCCTCCACTTATGACGTCACTCACAAAAATTTTTTTCAAGTGCAGACTTTGACCGGGCCTGTAGTGCTCGGCGGACCGGAGAAATTCCTGTGCTAATTCACATGCGATCTGGTTGTTTTGGCACGAGAATTCCCAATTTCAGCCAGACGTGAAAGTGTTAATCTAACCCACAAAGATAAATTAAGAATGCTAAGAAAACACAGCACAAAAAGTTCTAAATTATATCTGCTATGATGCAAGCTTGGATGTTTGTTTGTTTCGTTCCACCACTTGTATGTAATTCTGTTGTAAGAACTTGTAACAGACTTTTCACAGCAGATGATTATCCTGAACCTGTTGAGCTTTGTCTCATCTTGAATAGGAAAACATTCTTTTCAAGAGACCAGAAGTCCAGAAAGCAAGATAGACACGCAAGATGTTTTATGCAAGTAAAATATTTTTGCTTGAACCAAGGATCCTATATTACCCCTAGGCACCATCACAACAAGAATTGAGCTGCTACTGCTAAAGAGTTATTTTGCTTGTCACTCTAATTTACTGTGTGATGGTTTACGAGCAGTTGTACTGTTGATGGACTTACAATGATTTGCGACTTTGCAAAGATCTTCTTCAACATCTTCTGGGGTAGCACACCCCAAGAGCACTGTCTGCAAAGGCCATTACACTTTGTGAAGTGCACTGCCTGGGTTGCCATATCCAAACACAGCATCATTGGACCATTCTGGTTCGAGGACGACAACGAGAGGTCTGTGAAAATCAACACCAAGCGATATGTCCAGGTGTTTGGCAAGTTCTGGACAGCACTTGGTCGAAGGAAAAGGGTCATCAGGTTCCTCCAGTGGTTCCAGCAGGATGGTGCCACTCCCCACACCTCAAACGAATCATTGGCATGGCTACAGCAGCGTTTCCCTGACCGACTCATCAGCCGCCACTGTGACCCACAGTGGTCACCGCATTCACTGGACTTGAACCCCCCAGATTTTTATCTGTGTGGATACCTTAAGAACAGGATGTATGGCAACAATCCCCAGACTATCCCTAACCTGAAGGCAGCAATCACAGCAGCAATAAGAGCGATCCCAAGGGAGGAATGCATGAGGGTCATCGAGAACACTGCCCGCCGGATCCAAATGTGCCTGCAGCACCGGGAGCTCATTTGCAGCACATTTTTGAGCGCCAGTAAAACAAAGAGTTTTTGTAGTACAGACTTGAAACTTTGGAGATGTCTGCTACACAGGCTTGACCGATTGTAGCTGAAGTTTTGTGTCAATCTCAATAAAATTTTGGAAGTTATTCGATTTTTGGTGATGACCATTTTTTTTGTGTCACCCTGTACAAGTGGTTGAACAAGACAGAAATCCAATCATCCAAGCTTGCGTCAACCAAGAAATAATGACAGAAAAAATGACATCTTTTTGCTGTTCCAAGTCTTGTGATGCAGAAGACATACAATAGTGACAATCGTATCGTGTCGATGATTATCAATTTTTTACTGTCAGCATGGTCATTGGAGGTCCTACCAGTGGTTTAGCAAACCCAAAACTTTGGGGGGGCAATGTTTGACTTTAGGTAAACAACAGCACTTTTGTTTAGGATGCCACTTCTCAAAGCACAAAATGACTAGATATGCTAAGCTTTGAGGTGCATGACTCCCTGGGCTCCCCCTGGTTACGCCTACGGGTCCTGCACTGCTTGTTTTTCATGTGAATTGTGCACACTCAGTTATTTTTTACAGAATTTCACAAATACATGTTTATTTCACCAAAAGTGGTATTAGCAATACTACCAGGGCTTGGAACGTGACCAACAAGAAGAGTACAGAATACAAGTTTAAAACATTTTTGTAAAAAACACAAACTTTTGATTTATTTTAGCAAAAATCACTGCAAATTGCTTAACCTTTCACGTCTTTCTGATAGCTAGTATATGTATTTTAGTAGGGTTAGACACCAAAATCATGTTCCTACTCCAAGCAATTACTAAGTTATAGCAAAATTTCATTATTTGCAAGTTTTGCCCTCCGGGTCAAACTTTGGGAGTCCCGATGCATCGCTAAACATCAACCAATCGCGAAAAAATTTTAGAGGTCTCATTTTTTACTAAAATGCAACACTTTAACACCAGGTAGAAGTTGTTTGAGAAAAGTCGAGGGCTCCTGATGCACCCTATTACACGCAACACATGTTTTCCTGTTTGTGCATTTGTTGATTTAGAGTTAGAATACTGTGAGTCCCAGAAATTGCTATGGACTGCAGTAGGCACGACAAATGAAACCATCCTATTAGAGTACATTTGATCTTTAGTCAAACACAGTTGGTTGAAGTGGTCAGCCTACAGTTCACACAAGCTAAAATAAGAAGCTGCAAACAGCTTGCCAGCACTGAAACCATGACATTACTTGTTTATCAGACTGAGCCATTTACAGACGTCAGTCAACTGAGACAGTCATGTTGTCCAAACTTGTCATGTGACAAATTCAGCCATCATGTTCGGCTGGTGGCAAAATAGCTCCAGGAGTGTATATTTTGCTTCGTAAGACAAAACAGACCCTGTTTGTTCTTAACACTTTGATAGGCGGCGTACGATATATTTGTACCTAGATTTCGGCCTAAAAAACAGCAGTTTTTGGTTGCCTCACCAACACCCTAGCTCATCCGCCGATTGTGCTAGAGAGGTGTTCAAGGGCTCAAACAAATTGACCAGTCTAGTAGATTGCACTCAAAAAAAATTATTTGGTTGGGGGTTGCAGATTTTTTATGAGTGACGGCATAAGTGAAGTAGTTTTCGGGTCATTTTGGCTAATGTTGCCTGGTCTAAGGCCCAACCGCTAGGCCAAAGTGTTTCGCTAAGTTTTCATTAGAAACTAGGCTTGAGCCTGAGTCTTTTAAGCTTTTGATCAACTTTCTAGCATTTGTGGTTCAAAAGTCATGATCTAAAATAAAACAAATTAATTAATTATCTAATTACGTCAAATATTTCTATTAGTTTAGACCATAACTTTTGAACCTGAAACATCAGATTGTAGCGTAGTTTCCAGTAAAAACTTCAGCGAAATACAACCACCTAATGGTTGGCACCCAGGCCCAGGTAAAGTGGGCCAAGGTGGCCTAAAAGTCTTCCACTTATGACGTCACTCATAAAAAAAACGCACTCTCCAAGCAAAAATTTTGTCGAGTGCAGACTAGAAGACTTGCCATGTTTTTTGACACTTCGACCAGGTCCGTAACCTGTACAGGAGCAGAGATATTCCTGCGCAAAGCCACGTGCGTTTAGGCGTTTTTTCCCGAAAATACCCGAATCCACCCGGGTGCCAAAGTGTTGACACTTTAACATCCGGCCGCTTTTGGGGATTTCCAATAAAAAAATACCGAAACGCACGTGGCTTTGTGCGGGAATTTCTCCAGCCCAGTAAGTGCTACAGACACGGCCAAAGACTCAAAAGACGCAAGTCTTGTAGCTTGCACTTGAAATAAAATTTTTTATTGGGGGATGCAGATTTTTTGTGAGTGACATCATAAGTTGAGGACTTTTAGGCCACCTTGGCCCACTTTGCCTGGCCCTAGGTGCCAACCGTTAGATGGTACAGTATTGGTAATATTTCACTAGATGGTAATATTTCACTGAAGTTTTTATTGGAAACTAGGCTACAATCCAAGTCTTTTGATACTTAGGATGACCTGCTAAGGTTTCAGGTTCAAAAGTTATGATCTAAAGTAATAAAAATATTTGACTAATTAGGTAATTAGATAAACAATTTGTTCATACCTTTTGACCCTCATATAATCATACCTTTTGACCCAGAGACGCTAGAAAGTTGATTAAGGGCTCAAAAGACTTGAACTCGAGCCTAGTTTCCAACAAAAACTTCAGCAAAACACTTTGGCCTAGCGGTTGCGCCCTAGGCCAGGTAACATGAGCCAAAATGACCCGAAAACTACTTCACTTATGACGTCACTCACAAAAAATCCACAACCCCCAACCCAAAAAATTTTATCAATTGCAGACTAGAAGACTGGCCGATCCGTTTGAGCCCTTGAACAGCTCTCTAGCACAATTGGCGGAGGACCTATGGTGTTGATAAGGCAACTGAAAACTGCTGCTTTTAAGCTGAAATCTAGGTACGAATATATCATATGCCGGCTCTCAAAGTGTGAATGCAAATTTTGATGAATAATTCTAATGATATTTAGATCATTTTTTTTGTGACATAAGAATAGCTATTTACACAAATTTAGCTTTTTTTCTTTGCAAGTTTGGCTTTTTTCTAGCTTTTAAACAATCGCTTCGGCTTTTTTCTAGCCTCTGTTTAGCACTGTTTCACTTTTTATTGAAATTTTCATCTGGCAACTCTGATCTTTACTTGAACTTGCAAAGCCAGAAGCAACAATGCTGAGAGCTGAAATGTGGATTATTCACACAGCAGGAATACACATTTCCCACTCAACCAGGTTGACTGTACTGCTAATGTCACTAATTCAGCGTTGTATGTGGGCAAAAAGCTGAATACAGTTAAAACTACATACAGTTCAAATGGCAAAATAGCCCTTCCAGAGCTTTTTGCAGTCGGTGGTAAAATATACACTACTTTATCTCTTAACTCCTCATGCATGAATAAGGGTTAGAAAACACTTAATTACCAGTTCAGTTTTTCCACATCAGATGGAAATACCATGGCAAACCATTCCTTTTATCAAAGTAAATCAATTGGAACAAGAGTTCGATCTGGCTGATTTTGTTGGGCTAACTGGTGTTATACGAACTCCATTTTGAGGAGTCATGATTGCGATTAAATGTTAAATGTAGATATGAGTTTGAAGAATTTAGATTTAATTGCAAAATGTTGATAATCATTTAATTTGCTTGCTGACAAATCATATGTTGATGCTGATTAACTGTTAGATCAAGTTTGCTGTTTTTTTAATAAAACCTTTCGTTGATGTAGGCACGTTTGCATTTAAAAGTGACCATGGAAAATTTCTAAAAGATTTCATAATCTAACCGAACTGTCTTGAGACCAAAGTCCCGTGACCGAAACAGCTCAGACTATTAGGGTAAAGTAGTGTCTATTTTACCAGCGACATTCTAGCGAAAAACAGATCGGCTGGAGCTATTGTGCCTGCAGTCGAAGATTCGGTCTCGTGGTGTGATGCAATACAAAGAAATAAGTGACTTCGTCAGGAAAACGCTGTCCTCCTCATGGTGTAATGGTTAGGTGTTTGGCTGCTATGCCAATAATTTGCGGTTCAACTCTCACCTTGCCGACTTTTGTTTTGTTTTTTTTTCTTCGCTTTTTTCCAGGCTCCTCTTAGGTGTTACCTTTAGGGGTTAGTGTTGTTAGGTTAGGATTTGGGTTAGGTTAGGATTAGGGTTAGAATTAGTGTTAGTGTTACCTTTAGCATTAGGTTAGCTTAGGGATAGGTTAGGTTAGCTTAGCATTAGGGTTAGCTTATGGCTACAGTTAATGATATGTTTATTTTTTAGTTATATTTACTTTCTTTCTACTAAGCCTTTTGCTGAGCTTGCCATCCTGGCAGCAAAATAAACACTGCCTTAGGGTAATAGTGACTGCTTCATGTCAATTTGTGGGGATCAGTTTTTCTTTACTTTTTTCAAAACTTTCCAAACTTTTGCTTTAGGGTTTTATGTTAGCTTAGTGTTATCTTAGCGTTAGGGTTAGCATTAGGTTAAGGTTAGCTTAGTGTTAGGTACTAGTATAATAGGTTAAGGCTACAGTTATGGTAGGGCTAGGTTTACCTTTTGCATTTACTATGTTTTTACCAAGCCTACTACATTTTCTTTATGTGTTACTGTCATACTACAGAAGGTGGTTGAATAAAGTTTCAAATTTAGAGATCCACTGGCAGTTCTGTAGCCACTGTCAAGAAATTATGCAAAATAAATTAAAGAAGTTGGACCAAATGTGACACATCGGACAAAATATTCATATGACCAATTCAACCAATCATCATGCAATCAGCAAGCCGAAAAGACATAATGAAGTAAAAACATACTACCATAGCACAAATATTGAATCAAATACGCAATTGTGAATAGACATCAATGTAACATAGATGATTGATGATGGGCAAGCAGTATCTATGTAGGTGAAGAGTTGTCAGTTGAGGTTATGTACAATCTACAGATGAGCAGGTGAAGCATGGACATAGGCTAGGTCATTGTCATGCATATGATTAAACTGCAAGATCATTTTGTTCTAGCCAGGTGCACAGGGTCAGTTGGGGTGAAACAAAATAGGCATTCAGTCCAGACATGCACATACTCATTCTGTATGGCTATAGGTCACAGTGGAAATAGTGATCAACAGTAACACTACTACTACTAGGGGTTATGAAGCAGAGAACGATGCATTAAAACACATTTCATTACAAAAGCGCTTTCACTTGAGTTTCTGAAAGCTAGTTTCAGACAACAGTCAGTGTCAACCTTGAACAAGTTCAGTTGACCTACGTAAAATATGATAACTGGCTGAGAGCCAACAAACAAACTTTCTTTTGACTACAAGACTAATTTTATATTACACTCAGGCATTAAATGCTCAAAAAGACAATCCTAGTCCATTTCAAGTTACAAAAAATAGCCATAGGATTTCCCAAATGATAACCTCGTTAAACCTGAAATACCTAGTAGTAGTAGTAGGATCAAGGATGTGTTCTTTGAAGAACTGTAGCATGGTTACCAACCTGTCTTCACCAAAAAAAGCCAGACCTTGTCCCAAAAAAGCCAGATAGCAGTTTTAAGGCATTAATACATAAAATATGCATAACCAAACACAAAACAGACGTTAAAACTCTTCAGAAACATCGATACTATACAATTCCACTCTTTAGAAGCATTTAGATTTACATTCCCTGTAATTTCACTGTCATACATTTGTTTCTTATCAATAAAAGCGATCATTTTTAGGGCAAAAGTAAAACCTTTAGTGCTTTACAATATTTTGCGCATGCTGCATGGCTATCGACTCTTTTCAGAAGAGATTTTTAATGAATATCATGCAGATCAGACAATGTTTTTCTAGAGCCAAGCCTTTCCAACTGAAAAAAGCCAGATTTTTGATTTCCAAAAAAAGCCAAAGCTGTTCAAAAAAGCCAGAATTTCAAAATCTGGCTTCAAGAAAAAAGCCAAATTGGCAACCTTCAACTGTAGCACTAACCTAAGCTGCCAACGTAAAAGCAGCCAGACTTTTTAAAGACCGACTTTTTCAGTAGATGCGAGGTTCGTATCGTAACATAAAATTTAACCGCAGAAGCAGTGCAAAGATGAGCACGGACAGGACTAGATCGGACGGGATCAAGACTGAAGCCAAATTTGGCCAGATCAGGACTGGATCGGACTGCAATTTTTTTGAAAATTGGCGGATCAGGACTGGATCGGACTGAGAAAAATTATGTTGTTTCAATATAGCTATTCTAACCATATCAAAAATTTTAGGCAGATTTTACAGAGTTGTTAAATGGTAGTGTTTTTTTTTGCCATTTCCGGAAAAAAGCTCTTCTGCGATTATTTTGCTGTTCAAACTATGTCCACCTTTGTCCACACATAAAGGTGAGTTCGTATTACTGGTAGCACTAGCAACAGCAAGGTGAGCGAAGTTGAGTGTTTAATGTCTATGCCTGCCGTGCGGGTGTTCATCAGTTCTGCTCCCTCAATTTGCTTTGGCTTAGTAGAGATTACAGCTTTGATGGGAGCGCTTTTATGTACTTTTTCAAAAAGTTTCAGGTTTAGGGTAGCCTATAGGATTAGGTTTTGGTTAAGGGTTTAGGTTAAGGGTTTAGGTTTAGGTTTTGAGATTCAGATTTGGGTTTTGGTTTAGGGTTTACGTTTAGAGTTTAGGTTTTGGGTTTAGGTTTTGGGTTTAAGTTTTGGCATTGGGGTTTTGGGTTTAGGTTTTGGGTTTATGTTTTGGGTTCAGGTTTTGGGTTTAGGTTTTGGGTTTAGGTTTTGGGTTTAGGTTTTGGGTTTAGGTTTTGGGTTTAGGGTTTTAAGTCATGTAGCAAGGACCTTATGCTAATCCAAGTGTATCGTCCTTGTCACTTGACCAATCCAAGCAATCGGATTCGCCTGATGGCAAAATAACTCCCGCAGTACTTTTCCCTCTAATCCCTAATAAACACTTCCTAGTGAAATTTTGGTAATGCCAAAAGGCTTTGTCTGTTTTGCCCCATGAGGCAAAAGCACTGCTGGACCTATTTTGCCTTCAACCAATCATATTTGGCTAAAGGCAAAATAGCTCCACTAGTTCTTTTGCCTCATGAGGCAAAGTAAAAATACATGATTTTACATTGGTGGATCAGGAATGGATGAGACTGATGATTTTCAAAAATTTTGCAGATCAGGACTGGATCAGATTCGATTTTATCGGATAAGGACCGGACTCGGACTGAAAAATTTCACAGTCCGCTCATCTCTGAAGTTGCCAGATTTTTTTACACAAAGTAGCCAAACTCTGTTCTGAAAGGAGCCAAATGACAGATAAGTGGCCATATACTGTTTTTGTTTCGATGATGACGTCACCATATTCACTCAAGCGTAGTATGACCTTTCTGCAAAGTTGGCAAAATGGCTGGTGGCAGAGTGTGAAACTGAGCTGTGGTGATCATGGCCCACAAGCAGTCCTGTCGCAGCGTGGGCTTAACCCCCCAAGCACAAATTTAAATACGAAACACTATAAATTAGTGGAATTTTTGTCAAATTTCCATGTCAAGACCCCCTTGCACGAACGTAAAGCCCCCTATTGACCACTTTCTGGTGACAGTTCTGGACCCAAGTGCCCCCTTGGCTACGCCCATGATGTTGTAATCACAACATTTAGTATTACTGTTAGCAATTGAAAATACTTTGTCAAAGCAGATAACAAACACAACACATAATTCACTTTATACTAAATTTTAAGGCCTACACGAAGTGTGCAGGTGATAATGTCGTTTCAGGGGTTTTACAGCTGTAATGTAACCAGTTACATTATTTTTCATAACTTTTTCAAAATGAAAAAAGTTTTTGCACTAAATTAGCTAGTACAAGTGATACATGAGGAAAACATAGCAAACCTCAATCTTTACAACCTAAACAGAAGAAACCAAAAGTTTGGTTCCCAAACTTTTGCTGATGGCACACCATTGGTGGGTCCGTGCTGTCACCGACCACATCGCATTCGATCATAAGTTTGGCAAACCAGACTTGACACAATGCGGCATGAACGAAATGGCTGTTATTCAAGCTCGAACAATCCTAGCGGGATTTCAAACCAAATGAAATCTATTCAAAATTGGAACGCAATTATTTTAATTATTTCTCCAACTTGCTTAAATTGGAAAAAGATGGAAGAATTGCTGACAGTGATTTGGAGATATATATGCAAAGCACCTCAAAACAATGTAACATTCCTACCTTTGAGGCTCTGCTACGTAAATACAAGTACCTGTTTCTCGAAAGATGCAGAAAATCTAACAACGTATGGTTACGTGCTTTGATGCAGTCAGATTGTTTGTACTCGCCGCTATTCTTTGAACACTATAATACTCTGTGAATGAGTGATCGAACTTTGCAGTGTCCGTTTGATCGATGGCGTGACAAGAAATTCTTTCGCATTTTACCTAGACTAGTCCAATTTAGGAATTAGCGCCCTACTCTGCAGTAGTGCTGTAACAAGTGTTTCGTGTTAGCTGACAATAGTGTTAAGAATGTGTCTGTAACCCTATGGTTCTGTCTTCAATGCAAATGCAAAAAGTGTCTGTAACCCTGTGATTCCGCCGGCTTCACTGCCTTGTACTACGTTCTGTTTTTATCAACCTGTGTTCTGCAGAGTGTGTGTGTTCATACTATGGACTTCGTGTCTGCTCATAAACAAATAAATTAAATCAAATATTTAAGTGAAGACTTTGAAGGTACTCTTTGAGGTCTTACAGATGATGCGTGGCCGGGTTGGATTGTTACCCTATTTAATTATAATGTGCAAAATGTAGAGATTATCTCGAAGTTGCAAGATGAACTCATTGATATGCGTGTGGATCTCGAAGCTCAATCACTGTTTAAAGGCAAAAACCTGCGTGACAGTGCCATGTAAATATCGTTGTTAAATACGCGAAATTTTGTGCAGCTGTTGAGCCGTTTTTACTTGCATGCTCGATTTCCTACATGTTTGCATCTGGTGTTAGTCATGCAAATGTATTACTGAAACAGAAGAGCCGATTGAACTCGGAAGAGCGTGGTGACTTGCTACCTTGCTACTAAACACACCAATCTCCAGCTAGATAAAAATACTCTTGCTGTTTCTCACAGGAAACACCCTTCTCATTGATGGGGTCTAAATGTAAATGAAAAGTTTGCCATTTTCCTTTTGTCCTTGTACTAATAGTAATGTTTCTTGCTCATTGCCTTTCAGTTACAGTTAGATAGATGTAAATCAGTAGTTGGTGCTAATCCCCGTATTTGTGAGGAAGTAGAATCTGAGAAGTTCAACTCGTTCGGGGCTCGGTGAAATGTCTGGGATTTTACCAAGGGTTCGACAGACAAAAGAATTTGCAGACCCCGGTTTTACATCTATTCCCTCAATATCTGCACAGTGCACACTACCTTCATTGGCTTCTGTGTTTTGGCGTTTGTGTAAAATTGAGATAAGTTTCAGACAGGAATTTGAAACCAAAGTCTTCACGGGCGGGTGGAAGTTCGTAACCTTAATGGTTACAGACCCTCGTCAGAAAAGCAAAAATTTGTACAGTGGCATACGCAGAAGGGCCAAAGCATAGGCGTAGCCGGGGGGGGCCAAAGGAGTCATGCCTCCCACCAAATTTTTAGAAAATATAGCCATTTTGTGGTTTGAGAGGCGTTTTTCTAAACAAAATAGTGTTATTCGCCTATAATTAAACATTTTGGTATACACTGCCGAATACTGACAGTATGCACTGCCGAATACTGTTTATACATTTTGTTTTTTTAGGGTCTAAGGGGGACATGGCACAGTGCCCCCCCTCCCCTCCGTATGCTAGTGGATTTGTAATGAATGTCAATATGCGGCTCATATGCATTTTCTGGGTTAAGCTTTTCCCACAGAAAAAATTCAAATTTTGTCTGTTTTTTTCGAATAAAAAAAGCCCAGTGCGTTGAAAAACATCTAGAATTTCAAAATCTGTAAAAAATCCCAGTACGAAAACAGCCGAATTTCAAAATCTTCATAAAAGCAAATTCGTATCCCTGCTCAGTGACCTTGTAACGCACGACTGGAAACAGACGCGGCTAGTAGCTGTGATTGGCCTTACAACTAGCCAACGTCACCGGTCGGTGAAGTACAGTAAGCCGCAGATGTGGACTTTGCTGTGAAGGTCAACGCAGTGAGCATGGTACGTGATTTGCGTGACTTTCAAAGCGAAGAACGGGCGTGCGCGTGCGACGTAGCAAATGGTGTACTTGGACTATTGTATCAGTTGTGAAGCTTATATGATTTAGCACAACGGTGCACAACCTGCGGCCGTACGGCCGCATGCGGCCTTCGAAAATAAAATTTGTGGCCGTCTACATGTAATTTAAAATATAAGATTTGGCGGCCGTGCTGGCGTATAATGAAGCAAAACAAACGCAAGGCAAAAACATCAGTCGACACGATGCCTAACAATGTGGATGGTGATGTAACAAAGAGTTATAGAATGAATACGCATTTATGTTTGAATGTGTTCTGTGTTGGTTGGCACTTGGCTGTAAGCTATCCTTTAATTCAACGTATATCATAAATATGACTCGAACTCATTGGCGGCCGTACTTCATATAAATAAAAGTAATGCGGCCGGCAATAGCAAAAGGTTCTACACCCCTGATTTAGCACAACAAGTAGATGCATGATTTTCAGCAACACAAGTGCAATCCAATAGAGTGCGTTCCCACTTTATTTAGCCTAGTACATCATGTGGCGGAAAACTCCGTTGTTAACCACTGCTCATATAATGTGGTTAGGTTGCATTTAATTTACAGTAAGTTAGAGTTAGTTACAGTATATGCGGTGGTGGCATTCCAAAGTGTTAAGAAGGTTCTGTTAGAAAAATATTTTTAAAAAAGTAAGGATACCTTTGAAAAAAATCAAGCAAACTTTTGTTTCTGATGCATTTAAAGACGTCAAGCTTAGTGGAAACCATAGGTACTTTCTTTGCTAAAATGACAGCATGCAACACCAATATAAATATATAAATATAAATAGGAATTGCATTAATAGTTTTTAATAATGCTTGGTGAAACCAATGAGCACAATTGTAACGGCTTTTTCATGTCCATAAAAATATTCAGATGAGTTACCATTTTTGTGCAATTATCGTATTTTCGGGACCATAAGGCGCACCGGATGATAAGGCACAGTATCAAAAATTGAATGCTAGCTAGTTTTTTTTTCATTCATAAGGCGCACCGGATGATAAGGCGCATTAAATGAAGCAAAACTTAGATTAGTCAAACTGTATTCAACTCTTTCACAACAACTCCCGAGTGCCAGAGTCGCCGAAGTCGTCCGAGTGAATGAGTCGTCACTAGGCCTATTTACATGGTCGTGCTAGCAAGTGCGGTAGAAGGGAGTTTTGACGTCAAAAGAGCTCAGTGCAATTGAACCAAAACGAGAACGTTGCAGCTGTGTGTTTATATGCGCTTCAAAACGACTGGGTTGGGTGTTCTGTGCTGCTGACTTTAGGCTAGCGGCGCTGGCTTCACGAGTAAGCTAATTCTGTTGGTCGTTGTAGAGCTGTAGGTTTTCCAGTTACAAATGACAAACGGAGATTCAGTCTTCTGCGACAGCACTTAAGAGGCACAGTAGTCATTCCTTTTCACAAAACCCAGCTTGCTAGGTTGATGAAAGGCGAAAACATTATGCCAGGATTACAAATCATTTCTTTGCAGAGGTTTCTGCAACGTTTCAGCATGCGTCAGACAACACAAAGAGATTATCACAATCCTACAGATACCTACTATAACACCCAATTTTCTGCAGCTGAAATACGATTAGGTTGCAGACCAACAAACGTGGTGTCCTACAGTACTTTTTGGAAGTAATGCACCATCAGCAGTTAGCCTATATAGGCTACCAGGCCGTCAATTTTGTATGTAAATTGCAACAGCATTTTTCTGTGGACAATACTGACATCCAAAAAGTGCAGTAAAACAGCAGTCTAGCGTACTACAAACTGTACAACCAGGCCATGTTACGTAGCCTACAGGATTCCACTCCACAGTCACACAGCGGTTTGATGTCGTTTTTACTGCAATATGGATTGCAAAACTAAGTTAAAACCATCACGTTGTACCATTTCAAAACTGCAGACGTGATTTAAATTCAACCATGCATCATCCAACCAACGCAGGCGTTATAACGACTCCCAAACCTAAGGCGGCTGCTTCGCGAACACACTTTTACCTG
>Ga0210059_1000892_pt1 | contig 42253 bp, 28 predicted proteins | sample Ectturendosymbi2_FD_188042 | JGI IMG/M metagenome (GOLD analysis project Ga0210059, IMG submission 188042) | Ecteinascidia turbinata endosymbiont from Florida, USA - Sample 2 (SPAdes) (version 2) | ecosystem: Host-associated > Tunicates > Ascidians > Unclassified | place: Key West, Florida... | reverse complement strand
AGGGTTGCTCGTTGGATTCAAGTCATCACATTTATCATTTGCCGCTCCACCAAACTTTCATTGTGTTTGGCTGTTTGCGAGTGTAAATAGGTAAAAGAAACACTACTTCAAAGTCCAGGTACATCAACGTTAAAGACACCCCCAGCTCCTATACTACTGAATGAAAGCTTCAGTGCGTCTTAAGTAGTCAAGGCAAAAACTGTGAATGTCATCCAGCACACTCGTTCCTGCTCATCACATTGGGCGACTATAGGCTATGCTTCTATTTCAGGGCTTCTCAACTCATTTTCGTCCGTGGACAACCATGCCTTTTCAGATAACTCTGTGGACCCCAGTAGATAACCAAAAAATTAATCAGACACAAAAATCAATTTGCACATTGCATTTAATACATTAATTTACACATTGCATTTGCTCCATTGACCAGCAACGAAGTGGATAGTCATTGTTCATTTGGGTTCTTTAGACATCATGGACTTTATCGCTGCTCAACGAAAGTATTACTTCATACGAAAATCATGTGGGCCCCTTCAATAGGTCACCATGGACCCTCAGGGTCCATGGACCCCCAGTTGAGAAGCCCTGTTTTATTTGATCAATCAACCATTCGCATTATATGTTGCGTTTGGTACGTGTTTTCTACATTCTGTGACGTGATCGTTGTGAAATATTTCTAATTCATGAAGAACAGTTTGCATTGGTATCCAAGTCCATGCATTAAGAATGACTATAAAATTGGGCTTTTGGGGAACTTTGGGCGGATGTATGGTTTGCTCACTAGTGAAGCGTGTTATTTTCTAGTATTGCGTCATACAGAGTACAGTTGATCATGCGCCCAGACCTCATCTTTATACAAGAATGCGTCTGCGCTTGTGGTTGCCGAAAGTGAGAAAGGTTAATCAGTTCATGTTAGCAACTTCCACGTCGCTAATTCTTCGCAGGCACGTAGTCAGGTTTTAAGATATTTGGGGAAAATACAGGAGACAATTTTTTGTTTTTAATGTATGTTGAAGACAATTTTTTCTGGACACAACAAAATTAGGGAGGGACACAAAAAAACTTGGGTGGCTCTGCCCGGGAATGCCTCGCCCCGTGGCTAGGGGCCTGGTCCTTCGAACGAAAGTAGCGTTCACTCTTACAAGAGTGAAGTATATTGCAATGTAGGTTCAATTCGCTTGTTCGGTTTGATTGAGGTAACTACGTAACTTTCCACTTGCGCTCGCCGCTCAAATCTCCATTGCAGAGCTTGCTATAGAATTTCGGCTTAATTGCGAGTCGTGGCGGTACACTGTCTAATGCCCACCACAGCAGCATATTAGTCATAAACATGGACGTAGTTACGGGACACATTAGCTATGCCCACACCCCTCCAAATGAAAAGAATACTTTGTGTCTACATATCATCTACATTTACACGCAGATCATCTACAGACAGATCAATTCCAATAATTCGCCGTGTTTTTTTATATTCATATAGGCCAAATTTGCAATGATAACAGGAGTTACCGAAACGTTTGCAATATGTCGTTTGTATCATATCGGCAGGGCTACTGTCGATCTAGAATCAAAAATATGGACGGCTGAGGAAAATTTGATTGTATTGCCTAAATAGAAAACAATTGTTTCTGTTTGCACGACTAATGTTAGATCATATGTTTGCCTATTTATCTCCAGGAACCATTTGCTTCAGCAACGTCTTATTCTCGACTTCCTTCTTGGAATAGTCACGGAAAACGCTTTTTTCGCTTGCTTATTTCTTGAATCAATTAAATACTAAACCTTCGCTGCAAAACCGGCTTTCCTAGGAATCCTAACCACAGTAGACAGCTTACAGCGCCAACAATACCTGATACTGCGTTACGTCTCTGTGTTGCATGATTATATTACTTTCGTGATAGCAAAAAAGTTTGATTTCAGGATGTTTACGATGAGATAGAAATGGTCTGTATGTCTATCAGATATTGCTTATTTAAAATTGTTGTGCTACAGAAAATAAGAAAAAACAAGGACGCAAGTCACAAATAAGGACATTTCTTAGAAATAAGGACATTCATGTTTTCTAAGACGTAGTACTGCAAAATAAGGACAAATCTTAGAAGTAAGGACGGTATGGTAGCCCTGCATATAGGCCATTTTCTCAAAAAGGTCGTAGCACGCACGGTTGACTGAGCACGATGACGTCATAAAGCACTGCTCAGAGGGTCCCGCGCCTAAGTCTTGCATTGGGCCCCGAACCTGGTCCCAAGAGCCTCATAAGTTTGAACAACAAATTTTCCACCATCACAGTTATTGGCATACGAAACAGGGAATCAGGACGGCGGCAAAAAATCAATGCCTCTCTTTGCTCTTCGTTTTCCTTTTGCGGAAAACTTACTGCAACTTCCAACTTGAAATTTTTTTATATACGCGACGACCTCCCAAATTTCTTGCCAATGCGACGGTTCTATTCAAGACCGAGACCTGCGCCTTCAAGACGGAGACTCACCAAAACGGATATTGAGACGAGTCACAGTTGATCAAAGCAAAAATACGAAGCAAAGCAATCTGCCTGGGAAAAAGGTTGAAGCAACAGCAACCTGTTTTTTCAGAAATTTTCATCTTTACGAAGGAACGCAAGCACGACAACCATTTATATTTGGCTGTTTTTAATATTATTTTACCTGATATTACAAAGGTTTCGTTTTGCAAAACGGAGTAACATAAGCACATTTGTACCCATCTCATAACATACGCAGTTGAAACAACGATATCGTGATTTTACATTGCATGAAAGTTATATGAGCATCGATTCTGTTACCTTTGTTACCTTAAACAAACCAATACCTGATATTTCAAACCCAATAAATGACATGGAAACACATTATCTTTTCGCTGAACATCCGATACTTTGTTGTTTTTAAAGCGGCGAAGGTATAAGCTTTGCAAACATCACTATTACCATTGTAGCAAATGAATATAAGCTAGTTGTAAAGCATGCAAACCTCAGCATACTTCTTCAAGTTCATAATATTAATTTGAAAGGATGTTCATTGTCGAGTGAAGCCGCTTTGCCGTCGACATTAATTCTTCGAACAGAGCAGAACAAACCAAAAAACTTTCCATTATGGGAAGAAAGAGAACAAAACTCAAATGCCAAAGTGCCCACAGTTGCCTAATTTGTTGCAGTATCACTTAAATGCATCTTCATAATCGCTTGACGTCTTCCTAGTGATTTCTTCTCGCAGTGCTGACCAACCACCACTGTCTGACGTCAGTACAGATGACGTTTGAGAAAAGAGTTGTTGGGTGCAATGTCTCACAGGTTGGGAGGTAGGGTGGGTGAGTAGATCGCAAAATCTCTGAACTACTTCATCAAGTTGCTGTTGATCTTCTTCAGAGGTCATGACAACAGTGTCACCAGAAGATAAAATAGCACCATTTTTCTGTCCAAAAATAAGAAGGTGTACTTTAGCTGAAGACAACAAGACAGTCACAGAGAAATAGTAGAACAGTAGTTCGGAATGAAAGTATTGCACAACGAGTTTACAGTAAAAGTGTATTTCGAACCGATAATTTCGTTTTATGTTCAACTTAAAAAACTATTACAAGTTTTTACTTCTATTAAAAAATATTTCCATCAGGGCCTGCCCCTTAAAAAATCTTCGGAATATGCCAAAGACTTTTACCGGTACACATGTTGTGTCGACCTCGAGGAAGCATGCGACCGTGTCCCTCTGGAAAAGCGCTGGGTAGTGTTACGGTATTAACGGTCGCCTGTTACTGGCCGTCAAGTCATTGTATTCCTGCTCAGAAGTTTGTGTGTGTCCGTGTCGGTGGAGTCAAATCACAACCGTTCACCGTGGGTGTTGGACTCCGACAAAAGTGTGTGCTGTCACCATTCCTTTTAATGGTCTGTTATATGAATTGGATAGCCAGTCACAGCCGAGTCGACGAGGGTGTCATTGTTGGAAGCTAAAGGATCAACCTTTTGCTTTTTAGCTTTTAGAAATCCACCGCCTAGCCAAAAAAACGTTTAGCTAAGCTAAACGACATTTGAACTGAAAAGTCTCGACGGCACGTCAACTTGTGCACTTGTAAAAAATAATATGGCACGCATGCTCTCATTCAGTGTGACGCTGCGACAAGCTAACTGCTACATTATGACAAGTTTTCCAAGAAAAATCCACGTTTCCGTTGCAGCGATGCACGCATGCTATACAAGCTTATGAATTTATGAAAACGAGATAGCTTTTCAGTCATGGTTCATCGCTTTCAAACCAAAAATAGTAATATCTACATTTGTCCTGTTGCACATTTTATCAGATGGTCAAGTAACTTTACCCTAAAATTTGCACATTGGTCACAGTGGTCTTGTTTGTTCATCTCTCATCGCAACAGAAGCCAGCTAGTGACTATATCACGCTGTATTTCAGATAAGTAGCAACAAAATGGATTGGGCTTCACGTTCAAGGCACAAACTGAGAGGGAGCATTAGATCAGTGGTTATCAACCTGGGGTCGCGACACCCAGAGGGGTCGTGAACCATTTTTGGAGGGGTCTCGAGTAGGTATTTTATGTACACAGCTCTATTACATTTGCCTTATTCGAGTTTTAGATGGAGGTCGTTAGGTTATAGTGGGTTGCTATAATGGGTCGCGGGACAAGAAAGGTTGAAAACCACTACATTATATAAAACATTTTTTAAAATTCGGCGTACAAAATTACCATTTTTGCTTCGCTGCACATCGTAGATCCTATTGATACAAGAGCACGTGTGTACATTCGAAATATTTCGAAGTACTTAGCCGTAAGTTTATAAATGAGACCGCGTGGCAGAAGAGTCATCTTGCGGTCGCTGTCCGGAAAGCTCTTCAGCCACGAGATGACACTTGTGTAATAGACGCAATCTTCCCTCACTGGCGCTTGTTTGTCAGGTGATGCAAGCAGTGACTGAAGGACGATGGTTACCGCATCATCTGTTGAATGCGAAACCGTCTCGAAGGCCGATACCATGTAGTTTTCGAGCCTGAAACCATAAAAAGTAGCTGACGCGAATAGTTATAATAAACTGTATTGTGCCGACGGAAACCAATAGGCTGAGGTGGAGATGAGTCTTCCGTACTTCAGGTTGAAAGGAGATGACAAATGTCAAAACTTCAGGAATGAAGAGTAAAAAAGTGTAATCAGCATGCCGACGTATTTTAAAGACTCAAACTTAAGATATGGAAGTATTAAAGTGCAGTTTTACTTTAAACACGATAAAATGTAGGTAGAATGGAGCAATTGTTTTTAGAATTATGCAATGTAGGTATTGTTCGAATATATAATCATCTGGTAAACAGTCCAGCTAGACTAGCCATAGAAGATGGTGCAGAATAAGGCGAAATGGATTCTTGTCCTAAATTTTTTCCTTCTGTCCATTTTCTGGAAGTCAACCTTTGGCGACTACTCTACACTTGAACGCAACTGCTGGAAATCTGTAAGTGTTTTAGTGAGTAAAACGTTTTTGGTGATGCTTAAAAAAGTACACAGCACACGCCAAAATACTACCTCTTTCTACTTCAATTGTTTTCGACTCAGCCCGCATGTTTCACCCAGTGTCAAAAATCACATTTTCGGCGTTTCCAAATGGTAATTATATGATCTGTGGGTTCGGATAATTTCCGATGTAACTAATATAGTCTCCGTGAATGGCTGAGTTCTAGTAAACTGCCATCACCATAGCGCACCACAATGTTTGCTGATAGTACGGCGAAAGGTTATAGGCGGCCTGGATGTGTCAACCTTGTACAAAGAAGGTATTATATTCACATGCTTGTTAACTAGTCCGAGCACAAGGTATGTTGAGTGTAAAAGTGGAACATCGCTGCTACTATATAGCGTATATAGCACATGTAAGGCTTGCCAAATATCACTGCAAGATCTTACGCGGAATCCAATAGATGAAATGACGAAATCTCCTGACGTTTTGCTGCGAAATTCCATTAAACTTCCTTACAACACAAGAGTAGTGGTTCCCACACCTGGGGCTGCAGAGAGCTGGTGTTGGTACTGCAACACTTGTGCCGACAGGGATCGGCGCCGTTGTTCGAAGCGTTACAAAGCTATTTTGATAATAATAACAGTCCATACATCTAAAGGCCTTTAGTTGCTAGCTTGGTGTCAACCAAATGGATTCATAAAACCTAAGCGAAATCTTACCCTTGTAGGCGAAGTGGGAATAAATTACACATACTGCTGAAAACAGCACTCAAATTTAATCAAGAAGGATCATGCTTGCTTGCAAAAGCGGATCACAACCAACACGTCAAACCAGAATTCACGTCGTCTAAACGTTTTTGCGATAAAACCCTGCTCTGGACATCGTGCACGAAAAACTAGCCATAGCCTCAACTAGCCATAGCCACGAAAAACTAGCCAACTCCAAGCGATTCGCCCAAATGCTGGCAAGAGTGTTTGGGGCTTCGCTCAGCGGCAATTCCGGTGTGTTTGATAGCGTATGTATGAACTTCATTTCGTCCAACAAATTTTTTTCCTTTACCAGGAGCAATATTGCCCTTCCGGATGCATTGTGGCGCAAGAGATCAACAATTTTCAAAAGTTCGTTGAAAACAGCATCCCATTCTTATTTAACCGCACAGACCAACGCTCCTGTGCACTGAAGGAACCCTGGAAACGACACCGCTTGGCACATGAAGCCAGGCAGATATTGGAATTTCAAGGTGAGGTACCTAGAACATCCCCGGCTCTTTGTCACAAGATCAAAACATTTCGTTAAGTGGCAGGAATGTACGCCATACCTCCTAATCGCACTATCGTTACCATTATTAAAACTACAGTAAAAAAAGTCAGAACAAATCATTTTCGACGGTTAACGCAAACTGTTTTTATTTTCTCCCGATCTGCTAAACATCATATGGAAATCAACATGATGAAAGATTAAATTGGACAAAAAAGTAGGCGAAGCAACTCAGTTGACGTTGTCTCTGCAGCTGTCCTTAATAATTATTTAATTATCAGGTTACAGCAGGGTGCTGATAGAAAAACAAAACGCGTTCCAAGTTGTCCAAAACAGATCCTAGTAACTTTTTGTTCTCTGTAAAGCTGAACCTTTCAAGAGCAACAAGTTTTCGCGAAGCCATGTGGCACAAGATTTTTTTTTTAATTCTCTAGCTATGGGAACTCTGATATTGGTTCTACATAGCTTTTTACAGATAAAAATCCACAAAAAAGTCCTTCACAATCGTATATGAAGTCACGGTAGCCCCTCATTCTACTACAGTAGTCATCTGAATTACCTCTTCAAAGGGGATCACGATCACCTATTTACTCTATACAAGATGCGAATGTCGAGCTACGGAATCGTATGAGCAGACCAATGCTCAATTTCAATAAATGAAGTCACTCAAATATAAACAATACAACTTTAACTTTTCCAAACTTAGCTCCAAACGGAGTTTGAAAAATATGGGTGAAGAAGTTGTGTGCGCCACAAACGCCAGGCCACAAATAAACGTCTTGTACTTCAAAATACCTAAACGTTTAAAATATAACGCGCTGAACATAGTTAAGAAACATGGAAATCGAGTTTGAACATTGAACGCTATCAGTTAAAATACCTGCATCTCCCGAAGGCAGTACAAAAAGGCAATGTTTCTTCGATCATCATTGCAGGGTGAATCAACTTTAGTTAAAAGCCCAACCAAAGTTTTTTTAAGTTTTGACCTTGGTGATCGTCAACAGATTTTGAGAGACCGCAACTACTTCATCTGAAAAACGGGATGGTTATAAAGCAAGGTATTAGTGTGTTTTGGTAGTGTTCGTAAAGGGAGGTTCTACGGTATTTTGAGAGGCCGTTGGAAAAATTTGATGGACCGTTTCTGTCTCTCAAAACACCTTAAAAAACGCTGAACCCAACAAATTTTGACAGAATGTTTGTCCAACACCATAAAAGTGCAAGAGGCACTGCTAGAAACGGCGTACATGGTCGAAGAAACGGCCAGCATGCAAATGGAAAGTGCACGTCAGCTGGAAAACGACATCGAAGACTTGGAAACATCGTTTTTGGGTGGGTTCTTGTGGCGTGTGTCAGCAACGGAGATGATTTCGATGATGAGTGCGGTGGTACATGACGTGTTCTCATACACTCGCAGGAATGGAGAGAGATTTAAGAGACGCTGAAGTACGGTGCATACTACCTTCGCTAGAAGAAACAGGTCTGTTGTAAGCAGCTGGTACTGTCTATAAACTTGATTCAACAAGCGTAAGTGGATATAGTAAATACGCACCCAACCTGTTTTAACGTCCTCCATTCCAACTTTAAAAAACAGACTTGATCATGTCATTGCAGACACGTCCAGTGGAGTTCTGACCGAAACGAATGCACCTTGCTCCGACCGAGATTGTGAGCAACAGGATCTGATGCATCCCGTGTCATCGTGCAACTTGCAAAGCCATGCAATAAAGGATGACTGTGCTGCTTTCAACCGCGCAGGCTACAAACGTGAGTATAACACGATCACGAGGATTTAAAGGTTTCACCTCTTTTGCGACAAACCAAAGCACAATTCTGCAAGAACATAATCTCGACTATTGATCAAAATAAGCGGCATATTCTTCTTTTTTTGAGTGAGTTGTTGAAAAGAAGAACATGCCGCTTATTTTGATCAATGATGTTCTTGCAGCGGAATGTAAGCAAACGAGAGAAAAAAACTTGCAAACACGTCAGATTCCTTGCTACTTGAGCTTTTGTTGAAAACAATCTTGAAAAATTCATACAAGATCAAGGACTAAATGGAAATTAAAAAGATTGGCTTTTTGGAAAACTTGGTAGTCAGTGGTGGGGCACTTAAAAACAAATGATTCCTGTTCGGCAAAACAATGGAATGCCAGTTTTCTCTCAGAAAATGAGTCGAAGGCAACTACAACCTCACAATATCAGCCAGTATTAAGAAGGTACTGCAAGTACCAATGTAGCATCGATTTCCAATCTCTAATAACAGCCAATGGCAAAAAAGGAATATTACGGTTAGAGAGGCTGAAGTCTAGATAAAGTTAAAATTATTCTGAGGTGCGTTTACAGTGCAGTTAATTGAAGCTAAAATTATTTGGTTTGCACAGGTGATAAGAAATCCTCTTTAAATTACGACTGTGTATATGTATAACAAACGACGGTAGCCAGCACTCTACGCCTACAGAAAGCGGAGTCTACATTCTGAGCGGTGGGACAAACTCTACTCCATTTAAAGCATACTGCGACATGGACACAGACGGTGGCGGATGGACAGTTGTGCAGAGAAGAACAAATGGCAGCCTTGATTTCGATCGAGACTGGCTAGATTACAAGCAAGGTACGAACCAACAAGCACCTGTCATTCTTTCATGCGTTGATACCAGACAGCGTCATGCGTCAACTGTGTGCCTCACAAAACGTGCGTTGCCCCATAGCATTCGAACCAGGTCATGTAAATGTATTGCTTGATGGCAGTTCCTGTGAGACGTTTTGTAGCGGCCGTACACGTTTCGCATACGGCTTGTCCGCATCCCTGCAGTTTCCCGATAGAGGAGCCCTCATCCCTAGAGGTGTGAGAAGAATTTAAAGAGGGCGCACAGTTTGACACGCAAATCCATTTCGACCTTTTTCACATTTAGTTGGTAACAATAATCTCTTTTGACGTCGTGAAACACCTCGATGCCAAATAGCTGATTTTGCAGTGTGAAACGCATATTATTGCTAATGTTTCGAGTGATATGAAAAATGTTGACACAACAACATGTTTAAAAATGCGGCAGTTGCAAGTTTTGATGCCGAACCGAAGACCAAGACTTGGTTAAAATTCTTGAAGCCCTGGTCGAAACTAGAATAACGTTGGAAATCTCAGGAACAAGCTCATCACATGCCAGTCTCGAAACCAATAACAGCCTTGAGAACAGCGGCGGACGCACAAAATTTTCGTGTTTGGGGAAAGTGATCCAAAAATTTCGCACCCTAGACGGCAATTTGATAAAACAGTTCGTAGTAGTCGACGCGCATTTTACGCAGCCATCCAACTAGTTCAAGCACACAATTTGGAAGAAAGCACTGAAACACAATGGCTTGTTTGAGTGACGAAAGCACCTTAATTCTCGCAAGTGCAAATGCAGTCACTGTAACACTATAGTATGATGTTTGCGGCTTATTTACCACTGCTTGATAAAATCACAATAGTACCTTGAACTCCTTTCTAAAACTGTTACAAGCTGCATGTCATAAAACCATTAATTAAATCTAAATTATTAGCGCCAAAGCGTATTGGTTCACTTTACTTGAATTTTCAGTGTAGTTAGTGCGTCTTAGAAGGCAATGATGAGATGAAAACGAAATCCAATATGCAGGCATTCCACGAAAACATGTTTTTCGATTTTAGCGATAGCCTAAAGCAGGCACGCACAACATATGTCCCGCGAAAGCTTTTCTTGTGGCCCGCAGGAGCTTTCTCAATTGTAGAAAATGTTGCAAAAGCTCGACCTCGAGTAAGTGATTGTGGTTCCAGAATTTCTTCAATACTGCAACGAAATCTCCACATCGAAATGAAATAGACTTTTGTGGCTCGCGGCAAACTTATGTTGATAATTTGGCCCTTCGAGCTTGCTGAGTTGTGCAGGCTTGGCCTAAAGCGTCAATGAAGTGCCAACAAACAAATGAAAAAACATCAAATTTCTCAAATCCTGGAAATACCCACAAAACGCCAATTCCACCTTATCAAAACTTAAAAGCAGCAGTACCTAAAACCGAAGTTATACCACGCTTTATCCCCTCTGGAGAGTCCCAAATGGTCAGCGGAGCCCATTTCCGCTTGCTTGCGCTGGGTGTCACGCGGCTACTCTCACAGTGAATGGTGCACTGATGGCAAGTAACGGCAACAACGCACGTGAAGCTTTCCCTTGCATCCATCCATCAACACCGAACAGGTTGGACAGGCCGCAAGTGCCGTTTATCAAGTCTTCGGTATGACCCTGCCCGGAATCGAACCCATTCTACCAGTTTTAGTGGCGTGTGCTCAACACACCGTGCCACCTCGCTATTTTTCATATTTACGAGTAAACCAGGTAGTATCAGGATCTTACACGTTTGTTCATATCAATTGGACTGCTAAAAATTAAGAATTTTCGTCTAGAAAGTCTACAGAGCGAGGACTCCGCTCTCGCTGTAAACCACATATTGTACTGCAATTATTAGCTGCAGCAACAATCGAATTCTGATTGTTGAAAAAGGGTTGAAAAATATCCCTCTGGAAAAATGCCAGCTTTTCATAGGCGAGCAAAAAATTATCAGGATGACAAGTTCAAAGCCCTAATACGACAATTGTTAAAGTAACAAATTAAAATGGAATTGATTATTCGGTAGTATTTTCGTTTCCTGAGCACAACCAAACTGAAATGAGTCTACTTATAAAATTCAGTTGATCGCGATAACTACATGAGTAGCAGTAAAAAAGGAAAAAAAACTGTTTTAGAAACAGTTTTTTGATGTTGATGAAGAGGAAGTGGGTTCTGAAAATACAATTTGATGAAGGTATACCTGCATGGTAATATACAGCATTAAAGTTGGTGAAGTTTGCAATCAAAACACAGAAACTTCCAAAACCAGCCGTGCAAAGCATTATTCAAGAAACAAACCTACATCCAAGCTTTTCAATATTTTTGTAAAAGGATTGTGGACTGTGCGCGCTGGTCACGCAATTACAAAAGAATTCCAAGCAATCTACTTGACGAATAGGCCTAGGGCAATATTGTTTTGTCAACCGTTCATGCACGCTTTCCTGAAACGTTCCTAAACTAAGCATCTCCTTCAGTCAAGCGTACACAATTCAGCACCCCTGGCCTACGTAAAATATTAAGTTCAGTCACGACATACTACTGTAAAACGTCTAAAGCCGAACGTCACGTGTGAGGTTAGGAAGCGTTCCGGTTATACATTGAAATATATAGAAGAAACACCAAGACCGATTGATCACATCCGTAGGATGGTTACAACAATAAAGTAAAGATTTCATGCGTACATTTACAATCCTGATTTGAATACTGAAAGAAACTATCAAAATTAGTATGACTGTGCTTAGTTACCTTCTTATCTTAAGTATGGTAGGTAGGATGCATTCCCTGAATTTCTTAGATACGTGTTGCTTTGACAACTTGAAGAATGATTTCCAAGCTATCGTTTGCAGAATATGATGTCGCCTCCTTACAAAAAACTTTCTGTTTGGGACGGCAATAGCTTAGTGGTAAAGTGTCCGCCTCCCAATTGGAAGGTTGGGTGTTCGATCCACAGCCACAGAGTGAATTGTCGTAGCGCTCCTTGGGCAAGAGCGTTCACCTCAACCGCCCTGGCAAGAAGCACAATTCAGGCTTCGGCCTGCCGCCAACTGCCGTCACCAAAAAAATAAAAACTTTCAGTGAACAACACTTTGAAAAATGTGACATTGCTTCGCAGTTCTAACATATCAGCTGGTACAATTTTAGGATTCGGAGACACGAGGGATTACTGCACCGGAGAGTTTTGGCTTGGCAATGAGCAGTTAACACGCCTCACTGAAAACCAGTTTCAAACCGTCCGCTTCGAAATGACCGATTGGGATGATCAGAAAAGAGTCGCCCAATACCTTTACTTCAGAGTGCATCCGGAATCCAACTTGTACAGAATGCAGATTTCGATATACGACTGTGAAGTTAGCGACGCACCAGACTCCCTTTCAGGTCGCACGTAGTAAGTACTGGCTACATTACCGCAAGCACACAGGCAACATGTCCGGCTCACAACCGGACATTCCAATGTTTTCGAGTAGTCCGGATGCTCAGCGAAGAAACCACAACAACATGTACTTCACGACGCGTGATCGCGACAATGACCGCTTGACCACTGGAAACTGCGCACAGCCCCACAGGCAAGAAAGTTTACGAGATTTCCAGCCGGGCTCTTTTCTGCGTCCATCTGGACCCGGAGGCTGGTGGTACAACGAATGCCACGCAGCGAACTTGAACGGCAAGTACTACTCGGGTATGTCAACAATAGTTTTTTCGAGACAGCCTGTGGTCTGAAAACGAACTGGTGTTGCTCGTATAGCCAGGCAGTGTTTGAATTGTTCTGTCGCAGTGGAATTCAATTACGAGAATGGCGGTTGATGTAATGACGTTGAGATGAACACCAACCTTTTCTCAGGCAATTTTGTTATGGAACCAGATGTCAGCGCAACTGATGAAGCGCTTAAATCCTACTTATGTATATGAATTGGCCAACTGCGAAAGTTAGAAACTTGATTGATTAGGATTTAGTTAACCTGTGAATATGGCTGAAAAACAAAGTTCCCTGCAAAATCACGCAATTTTCAGACGCCAATGACACATCAGCTGTGACGAAAGGGGTCTTGCCGCCCACCCACGCTCAAAAGTGTAGTCCATTTTGCTTTGATTTTAGGGGGTAGGATCAATTTCAGTACAGTTTTCGTTTAAAAAATGGAAATTTCACAGCACATGAGAATATTTGCAATGTTTTCACGTGTTGTTAAAGCTCCAATCAAATTCCGGGCGAATAGCGGATTGAATGCCAACCCTATTTTGCTTATCTCTCCCGATACAATCGAAATTCTGGTTTCTGTCTGTCAAAGAGTTTGCATTTTAATTACTATATGGTTCTCGCATTTTGTTACAGAAATAACGTCCGAAACTTTCTTAAAACTGTAATCGGAGGAACACTGTACAATTCAGAGTTTTCACCAAGCAAAGTTGGAGATTGTGTAGAGCTTGACAGATTTAGAAACCACATTCCATCAAGGTTTAACCATTCAGTCTGACTCAACAGGCTTATTTCACTTACATACCACGAGTCTACAGCGCACAACCGAATGCTCCACAAACACAGCGAAACTTTGACGAACACATACGTTTTGGATGGGGTGGCAAAACGTAACTTATTCTTTAAGGGAATTGGAGTATACTACAAATGATCTTAAGCTACATGCCCAGCTTATCACAGAGTTGCTTGAAGACTTTTTCAATGACTCGACAACACAAAAATAGTATGGCCTTCCTTGTCTTGCAGTGGGCTCAAGTAGTTAAATGCGAGCAATGAATTTGTTAATTTGGTTTGATTGCCTTTAAGATATTTTTTAACACCCATATATGTTTTACGCACAGGAGGTTATTATGGCTACGACGCCAGCACAGCAGGAATAGATGGAAATGGAATCATCTGGACAGCATGGATGGGAACAAGATACTCTTTCAAGAAAACTGAAATAAAACTAAGACCCCCGGATTTTCGCCGAAGTTGAATAAAATTCGAAAACCCTACTAAAGGAGTTCGTGGGAAATTTTTCTGTACAAAAGCAAAATACAGCCTAAAAGATAATTATATTTGAAAATCAATAACAACAAGAAAATGGTGACGTTTCGGGTAAACTTCGATTAAATAGATGTTGATCTGAGAATTCTACATATCACAACACTCCGAAAAGTTTAAGATTATCGCAATGGCACGAGGTCAATAACAAGAATGACATTCAGTGAAAAATTTGCAGGAGTGTCTGACTTTTTCATTTTTTTCCACATGTTCAGAGAATGAGATAACCATGACTCAATACAATAAATTTTAGACAAAAGAGACAGCAAACTACTTTTCGCTCTTTACGAACTCCCTTCACATGGCTGCAGCATAGAATAAACCGATACACTAATTGGTCAAAAAACATCATATTTGCGAAATTACTGAGTTTCATTCAACCAGATTACAAATTAGGACCCACTTTTTCAGAGCAGGTCTGTTCTGACGAAGCAAAGCGTTTTTCTTTCATGTGCAGAACACGTGCAAATAAATGGTCGATTCTGGTCTCGCTGTTAAGTTTTTGTCAAAGCCAGTTACTTAAAAAGAGCTCGAACGCCCCAACCTGCACCCTGCATTTCCGTGCTCACTAATGAGAAGAAAGCGTTGAGCTCCGCTGATCGATCATTGCTGCATAACACGGCCAAAAAATGAGCCAGTGCCAAAGCTAACAGATTTCGACAAGAGCGCTCAGGCGGCAGGTTTTGATAAGTACGACGAAACGCTGTGGTGGCATAGTATGATAATAAAACGAGCACTTAAGAGAGTGAGGTCCCGAGAAAGCCGCCGCATTTGTATACCGGAAAGATGGAGGGTCAATAAAGTAGCCAAACAAATCGCCAGTTCTGATACGAAACAAGAGCACATGAAGTTCTGGACGTTGCAGATAAGAGCTCAGGAAGAAACTACGATGGCGAACGCAAGACTGTTAATGCTATTGTCTTTTTATATAGTGTCACAGGTGAGGCGACACGTGTGAACGGAAACCGAAACGAGGTGACGATTTTCAGACGCTATCATGTTTTGCAGATTAAGCCAGCATTTGCGAGCAATCAGCAACGGGAACGACGCAGTAGTGGTGATTTTTGCCAGTTGAATCGCTGGGTGAGTAACTAATAAGGAATTTAAAGAGTCGCTTTAAAAGTATTTAGGTGATAACCGTACTTACTACGGTGAATTCTTTAAATTGGTGTCTGATACTGCTTACATAAGCGTTTGGTTGGTAAGTTAGTTGGCAGGGAGTATTAACTGTAAGTTTTTCCAAACTGTTGCAAACATCGCAATTTCAAATGACCTGTTGTAGATGACTACGAAACTGAGCTCAGACAAGCAACAACCTTATCAATGGTTCACTATCAAGTTGATACCGTAATCTTTGACCAAACATCTCTTTTTTCCTATTTATTTCCAGGGTGAGACATTTTTATGTTGAAGAAATTCATTAAACCTACACATACATCATTTTATGGATAGGTTTACTTTTTTATCGAAGCTTTACATAAGTGGAACACCTTGGACCATTCTGTAACTCCGAAACATAGGAGGGTGTTGCAAAACATATATCTCTCTTTCGGTATCATGGCTGATCCAGCCCTCGATGTACTATGATGTAACCGGCGCCGAAAACTGTTTGTTGACATCATCAGTATCTTTCACAGAAGTAATTCTTTTCATTCCCATTTTGAGTTCGATTATTGCGGCGAGTTAAGATCAGGTTGACTTTAGTTCCACTGCGCTGCGTCGCCCTAGCGACAAAATTGGAATTACCTCTGTGCTTCAACCGAATAGACACAATTATTGAGCGAAATTATCGAAAAGCTACCTAAGAAAAGTTCTAATGAACAGGAAACAGATAATACCTAACTGCTTCGATGATACTGTTGGCTTTTTCACCACTAGCGCAAAATTTGCAAAAGCTTTGGATCCAGTAGGCGCTTGATTAAGTTGTATACCCATCGTGACAGGGAGAGCTATGTCCAAATGATTGCGTCCTTCACGCAAACAGTGAAACAACATTCGAAGAAGTCCAACAAAACGTAACCTGTCTGCAGCAAAATGTACAGCAAACATACGCAGCATGTCAAAAATCCATTGTTCGAATGAGAGCGAAACAAGATGAAATTTCAGCTGACAGAGTGAAAGTGGATGGTAAGAAATTTGAGTTCCAATACAAAGAAAAGAAGTCGGTAGTTAACCTAATTATTGAATATCGCATCCTGGTTCAAATAAAAGCCACGCAACGAGTTTGATGAGAAATTTCAGAAATGAACCAAAGTCGCTTTGAGTGCTGCATATTCTGCATCGCAAAATATCTAGCATGAAAAAATGAGTCATAAAACTTGGTTATTTCAAATGTTTTTAGAAACCTCAGCACTCGCAATTCTATTACTGTCGCAGGTAAAGTTTTGTCGCTTCAAAACGCGACGCTGCACACATCAACTCGATTGCGCACCGTCAAAAAAGCAGCCCACAAGACTCGTGTACTGACGCAAGAACTATCAAGCAGGCTGGCATTTCTTATGAACGGACTGCGTCAAGTTCAGGTGCGTGACTCGCCCTTGTAAAAATGGAGTTTTCGAAGCCCTGTGACGAGGATGTTTATATAAACAAGAGAAAGTTTCGATGGCGGCAACGTCTGTTTGAATAATGCCATTCTGCAGTAATGTCTATGGTTTTGTCTGCGATGGGGGTGTGAAATATATCACCGGATGAAGCCAACGATTAAATTCTATGCCCACAGAGAAAGATGAAACGGTGGAACAGCAGTCCTCTCGATGCTACACCTGCACACACATGCGTTCTTCCGGTCTTGTCTGGTAGAGACTGCGCCGATATTTACAAAAAAGGTGGCAGAAAAAGTGGAGTCTACTTCATTAGACCGCAATCTGCACCAACAGGGTTTCGTGTAAGCAGTTTTTACCCAAAAAGATTCACCGTACACTACGCGCGGAAAATTCTTCTAGGTGATATTGCAGTTTGAACAATAGCGTGTTGCGCAAACAATACGTAGAACATGAAATTTGTTAAACTGTGTCGATTCGTTTAAAAAAACTCTATGAACTTCTTATTCTCACTTTGTCCAAAAACACAAAGTAATATCAGCAACGAAGCAAAGACTGATAAAATGAAAACACTGATATTTTAAGAGAAAGCAAAACATCACCGCTTTTTAGCGAGAAGGTAATTGTTGTTTCAAAATGTTAACTTCGTAGAAGTTCACAACAAAACGCCGAGGTGTTAGTCGTCTGAAATCAACATGACATGCAGGCTCTTTGCGACATGGACGACGCTGGAGGAGGGTGGACAATCATTCAGCGAAGGTTTGACGGAAGCCTTGATTTTGATCGTAGTTGGAGAGAATACAAAAGGGGTTTCGGGCAGTGGCAGTGTGACAGCGTCGGAGAGCTATGGTTGGGCAATGAACAGATACATTTGTAAGTTTGTCTGAAGTATAAAAGCAAGAATTCACCCTGCATTTCAAATAGAGCGTAAAAACCTATAACACGTCGGTTTCATTCAACGTGCAAACATACACATTTATCGCAATTATTTCAGACTAACTGATGCAGATTACCAGCAACTAAAGGTTGACCTGGAGTCCTGGAGCAATGAATCCAGATCAGCATTATACAAGTGAGTGTCACCAGAGATTAGCTTAATCTTATGCATATATCATTCACAAACCCTATCCACACGAAAAATGACCACAAGTAAAAGAAAAAATTGTCCTGAACTTTCGAGAGTGGTTCCATTCCACAACTTTGACTTGGAAAATCATTGTGCTTGATAGCATTCTTTCTATGTATGAATCCAAGGGTTTTGTTGCAGTCTTTAGTCAGTCTGGACGACGTATAGACAGCTTGGTCCTGTGAGGGGGCTTTGAAACCCTTAACCGTAGGGCCATATTCAACTACCTCATCGCAAGCTTAGACAAACAAGCGACCTTTCAGTTACACACTCAGAGCCCCAACCGTTTTGCCAAGTTACTGGTGAGTTTGGAATACGGTCCAGATGGCACGAAAGAGTGGCAATAATTATTTCAGGTTTGTCCGCTCTCAGAAATAAGCTCCACTTGTTTGAAAGCTTGGCTGCGACCAGTTTTCTCGTAGTTTTGTTAAGCATTCAATGAAATAAAGCAGGGCCCAACGCTTAACCATAACTCAAAGGAAATCAGTCCAAGTCAAATCTCTGAATCGACAGAATACTTTCTGATATAACTACAAAAGAGCCGATAAAATGTCTAACATATCAAGTTACTTCATGAAAATATGCCAAAGATTGCAAACGTATACGCAGTGTAACACGCAAGCTTGCATAAGCACTCCTTCATGTGAAACTTGCAGGAAGTTTCGCATAACCGACGAAGGGGACAGATACCGGCTGCAAGAAATTGACGGCTACAGCACTCAGCTGCCCGATGACATAGGGAATGCTTTCAGGGGACGACCGCCGACTGATCAACAACCCCAGAGGTACACAGATCACAAAGGAATGCGATTTACAACACACGACGAGGACAACGATCTTTACCTGGGAAACTGCGCGTGTAAGTGATTTTCCAGGGTGTTGATATAACAAAATGTACAAAATAAAATAAGAACTGTATATAGAAACCAAGTTTGCTCACCCGATCATAAGATTGTTGTTCACGTGTTACAAATAAGGCAAGAAGTTTTAGAACCACAGTACGTTTCTTAGTTTCCTGTCGCCATGTTACTGACTAACAGCTGTGGTGACGTGGTGTAAAAGTGACAAGCAAGTCCATTTTGCGAATACGCATTTTGCGAAAACGCAAACGCACACAAAACCATGCTGGCGCTTGATGCTCCATTGACTTGAAGTTCGGTGAGATTCAAACCAGTTGCTAAAGACGTTTTCCAATACGTTTCCTAGTTAAAGATTGGTAAAAAACGAGGCAAAATTTTGCAATGCACATGAAACAAAAACTAACATCGTGCTATATGATTCGTGCGTGACGTTGAAATGGATCACTACATAATTCACATTAGAAAAACGGCAAGAAACTTTGGAAAAAGTCTGAAAAGCATACCCAGCGTGATTGAAGCGCAGTAGCGTTGATACTAGTTATACAGATCGAAATAAAACTCGTATTGTTGTCCGGTCCGCCACAGATGTTGATCCGCTTGTTTAATGCTTGCAGCAGGAGGAAGCGGTGGCTGGTGGTTCAAAAGATGCTCTACAGTGAATCTTAACGCGAAGTGGTACAGCGGAGGAACGTATACACGAGAACAAACTTCCACAGGTACGTATTAAAAGCAAATAGACCTTCGAGGTGTTGCCGGAAATTCTAAGAAATAAAGCTGCAGTTACCGCAAGCAAGAATTGTGACTTGTACTAATGCTTCTTAAATGAATAATAATGAAGTTGGGGATCACTCTGCGGAATGGTAAGTATGTGAATGTTTAGCTCTGCACACATATTGTGATATTGAGTGGAAAAGAAACCCTTAGATACCAACAGCGATGTACTCACTTAAATGCAATAAAACGAAACAGTTTTAAACAGAACGTTTGTAAAAAAGTAAAGATCAATAAGTGAAAATAACTGCAAAGACAAAGTTATTGAAAAAAAAGTATTCTCTCTCGAATCGGACCACACTTCGCTCTTCTCGACCGTTCACTCTAAAGTAGTAGGATTAAAACTCATTTTTCACAGAGTGCGAAACATTTTATGCCGTCTTAACCCTCTTCCTGAATTTGGATAGGTACACACCGCTTTTGAACAACTTTGCGAACTCAAGCCAACAGCGGTGAGATAGGAAGTTTCGAAATGTGCAGGGAACTTCGGGGAAACTAATGATGCAGAAATAATTGTCCGTTTTGTGTAATTGCTGCTAACTGAAACGAAAACAGAGAACTGGGGCAATTTCTTTAGTTTTAACTAATTTGCATTCAGTGAGGAATGCACGGGCCAGTTTTCTCCCAAATTGACCATTGCTTTTTAAAATGTTACTCCTTTTCTTTGTTCTTAACCATTTCTCGTGCAACATGTTGCAAATATTAGTGTGTATCTGGTGTCCCGTGCTACTTGCAAACGCAATTCCAGATCTGCCGCTGTTTGCTTTTGCCTATGATGAAGGAAGCTGGTGAAAGATTGCATCAGATAGGTACCTGTGACGTTGTCATGCAGCTAACATCCCGTCACATTCATTTCAGTGCGATCCAAGCTATCACAAAATCGTCTTCCTCGACAGTTTGTGCATTTTTCATAACTGCTTGTGCGTCAATGCCCAACATGCTATGATTTGTACTGTGATTGCAAGAGCACCCAGATAAAAATAGGAGTTATTTTAAGAGACTGCTGCTTTTTAGGCGACTATGACGATGGCATATTATGGGCAACATGGAAAGGAAGGTGGGAAGCGCTCAAGAAAACGACGATGAAAATTCGGCCAAGCAACTTCGAATAAGACCCTCCAAGACAAAGCTGCATGACACGACAGAGACTTCACCAATAAACTTATATGCGTGCATTCACCTCTTATCTCGCATAGCCCTGTTGATGTTTGTTAAGTGTGAGTTAGCTTTGCATTCGCTACAAAAATTCCTTTTTTCGCGGTTGTCGAGTGCGAAACAATTCACGATCGTCTGCATAAAAATCATTTTTTTGACAACGCAAGTATCGTCGTGTGAGTGCTAACGCGAAGGCGCACTTAAAAGAGGGCATTTCGTTGTTTGAGCTGTGATAAGCGGCGCGAGACACCGCAAATCATGAAAATCAAACGCCAGACGACAAAACAGACCACTACCAACAAAGTTGTGTGTCCTCTGTCGTGCTTTATCAACAACGTCAACATCCCTATCTGTTTGCGCATAACGTCCGTTCTTGTCCGCCTCCATCTCAATCCCTTGTCATCTTATACATACATACATACCGATTCGAAAACGTACAATGTGCTCTATAATTAAGTTTGAATGGATAGTAACATTACTGCTGGTAATAGCAAGCAAGCATTCCGGTGGAGCATATCGTTTGGTAAGTGGTGATAAAGAAGATGCAGCCGAAACAACAGAGAGGAAGTTTAGAGGTTTTGTCGTATGTTTTTTAAGCAAGGAAAACAGTGTGATACGTGACGCTGCAGAGTTAAGATGTTTATTCAAAAACTGCAATTTCTTTTCTTATTGGCAGCATTCAACCAGACGAGGATCGAATCAAAAGTTGTATCATTACAAAGGGAAATAGAAAACTGCGAATTTAATCGCAAACAGACGTTTTTACCAGTTTCGCACTAACGAGTGTAATTAACTTGGAAAAAGAAAAACCCATTCGAGTTCAGAGTGGTTAGTGGCATGTTCCTCATCATGTTTTCCTAGTACGTCGTGAAGTAAAATGTCGGCTGCACTATCAGGAATTATCTTTTCTAGGAGGGTGAAGATACGTGCCCAACAGCGTGCACAACGGCACAGAAGTTCGTCGAAGTGGAAAGTGAAGTAGAGCGCTTTCTTCGCCAGGCAACTCTAAATGTTTCTATGCTAAAGCAACAAGTTCAATTGGAAGCGATGATATTTAATGAACACAAGCTATCTTTTGAAGAGTGGAAAATAAAAGCGTCAGGTACTGCACAGTTTTCGTCGACCCGTTTTGACAAGTAAAATATGTGCATCACAGGGTAGTACACGTCAGAACACGTTAGTCATGTGAAACGCAGGATGCTATGCGTCAAAGTCTGTTGGTTGGCATTGGTTGAACCATGAATGACAAGAAAATTTGACAAACATCGCAGCTTATGATTCCCAAAAGTCAACAATTGAGGTCGAATTTGTTTCAATGCCGCTTTTCTGCAGCAAACAAGCCTTCGTATTGCAGAAAAATGCTTTTGAAAAGCAGTTTAGCATTAAAATAATGAAACAGCAAAGCACATTTCTGCAATATAGATTCTGACCTCGAAGGCACTCGTCAGCAAAAAAAACACTTAAAATCAAAGCTAAGGTTAGGCACAATCTTTAAAGTAACAAAGTACCGGTCAAGCTGTACAGTGGCTTGAACATGGGTCACTGAAGCTGCTAGTCTAGGTTAGGTACCTCTATTTGAGCTCAATATTTTTGGGGCGGTTTTATTTTCGAGGCAGTGGGTACGAACAGCCCTTTACCTCCACTATCCCGCTTTCATCAATGTGGACAGCTTAGAACAAATCATAAGAAAATGATGAGTTTCTGTTCTTGTCACTGCTGCTCATCTGTGCGCTGGTGGTACAAGAAGAATCGAGCACTTGGCCAACTGCGACAACCTGACAGCGTGTTACAAAGCCGACGGTTTTGATAGCGTCATGCTGCAAATGCCTCCAAACAAATATTCGGCCAAAATGTGATTACCCATTTTGTGTGTTAGTAGCGTCGTTTTTAGTGTCGTGAGTAAAAACGGCATAGCCTATGAACACCCGCATACCAATACGTAGCTTACGGAACCTCCTTTATTTCAAATATGCATCGTAACCATTGGTAGCACTGAAATATATCACGGTCTTTAAAAGAGATATAATACGTTAAGCCTGTAGCACAATACGTTCTGTGTGCAGCCTGTTCTAACTTCGCAGGCATCTACAATTGGTCTGCTTCTTGACGGAGGTGAAGATTGCTGGATATTTTAACAGGGTATTTGCTTCCTGCGCCGCCTAACCTCAATACTAGGCTGCTCCAACAGAAACTTTAAATTTAATCGTCGGTCTGCACCGCATTTTTAAGACACGACACAGTTTCATGAGTAACAAAGTTGAATGCTGCACATGTTGGAAGACGAAGCTTTTATGGGCAACTTTTGGTGGATTTGGCTTCAATCCATTCCAACGACCGGCAGACATATCGAGGAAAAAATTATTGAGTTAGCGTCATATAAAAAGGTTTTGGCTTGAATACTTACGAAAAATCGGTAATTTTTTACTAAAATAAATTCTCAAAGTTGCAACATTCCCAATAAAAATAAAGACAATCACTATTCTCCACCAAGGCGACGAGATCTAATCAATCAGCAGATTTTGTTTAACAGGAAATCGATTTCACGTAACTCCACCCAGCCTCAATCCTGAAATTTTATTCACGTGAAATAAAGAAAATAACATTAGATGGAAGGCTCAAACAACTTGACCCGACAACTGAAATGAGCAAAGAGTATTTTTAACCCTTCAGATCAAGGCTAAAAAACGGAACGTATACGTTTAATAAAAAGGACTAATTTTTTAATGAAATGAATAATTAAAGCTTCTTTCCAACATGTGCCATCTTTCGTTGTGGTTTCTAGAACAATGCATTTATGACTTGCTGGAAACGGTATTTAAGACAACAGAACATGACGAATGACTGCAGATGATGCCGAAACGTGCATTTCACCTATTTAAACCCACATAACTCGTAATGTGGTGAGAAATAAAAAAAAATGAGCCAAAAAGATGCAGCAAAATTTTTGCTCCCACATAATATTATGGTCACATGTATCGGCCAGAAACAACGCAAGTCCTACGTGAACATTATCTTTGAGAAATGTCGTTGTGAATAATATCTTGGTTGTTCAGTTGGATTTGAACAGTAAAACAAGTTTCGTCGGTTCGCATTACTGCGCGTTTATGTAAACTATTAGTAATGATGCTGGTTCGATGGCATATGTATGGTTTCCGTTGACATACATTACTCACTGCATCGGCTGGAAAGGCCCCGGCAAATGAGCGCTTGATTGCCGATTTTCAAAGCGATAGATTTTCCAGGGACAAACACAGCAATGCTATCTTATTTCCCATTGCGCAACGAAACAGCCTTGATCATACGTCATCGAAAGTTTGCTAAAAAGAGATTCCCAACGCAATCTCATACTGGAGAGTCCGAAAAGAGGAGTGGAATTGGAGAAGCTCAGTTGGCTGATCTCGCCCTGTTACGTACAAATCATGATATCTTTTATCTTCTTTAAAATTTTATAAGTGAATTTTACATTTAAGAAGAACAACATGAAACCCTTAAAAGAGTTCATAAAATCGTAACGCCCAACAACATTTGTTCGAGCAACCTCTTCGAAACAGCACTTCTGTGTAGCACTTCAAAAAAAACGAAAATATGTCACAGTTTGGGAATCAGTTGCACAAATAAATTATTGCAAATATTTTCTCGCAGTTGCTATTCAAAAACGTGCCGAGCAGCTGGCTACTTTGGAGAGTGAGAAATATGAAATGCTGCGTCAGACGATGATCAGCCAACAACAGTTCCAGATTCTGCGGCACGAATGGAACGCCAGTCAAGACCTAATTCGATCACTGCAACAACAGCAAGCTGAGCTTAAGCGGCAGTGTAAAAAGCGATATGAACTTTTACAACCCTGTCCAATGTCGCCCACAGGACGAGGTCAGCATACTTACTTTACTGTTTTTGTGTCAGGTGTTAAGAATTTTACTAAGAAAAAATATAATTTAGAACAGGACTTTTCAGACATTTTTGTTCTGCCGCCACATTTCAAAAGATAATTCTCTATCCGCCCCCTTGATGGATAGGCTAGCCAGTAGGCGTTAACGATACGTGTAAACGTCCCATTACAAATATCAAGTGGCATTTTTGTCTGTGGCGAAATTATGCAAATGCACACAATCCAAATCCACGAAAGTAACTACAGTAGTAAAATTACCACGTGATGGAAACAGCAAAGCGAATAACAACTTAACAAAAAACAATTCAGTTTTTAGAATTTATCAAGCACAACTAATGGGATGGGTGCATTTGATAATTTTTACTTAGATCATCCATTCGTAGATTGATACAAAACAACGCAGGACAAAGAGCGTTTTCAACACTTTTCAAAAAGGACCGATATTTGGTCTTGATGATTGTCAAAATGGAGAATGCCACTTCACACAAATGTGTTGTGCAAAAGAGCAAGAGTTCATGACCGGCTGGTTCAGAAATGGCTGGGTATTCATTTCTTGTTCTTATCCAAAAATCTGTTTTGAAAATGCAAACTTTTGTCGTTTAGTAACCCCGCATACTCATCTGGGCTGATAATGGCAGGTGTGTAAGACCTCAAATTTCAATTGATTTCAATTGTGTATAGTTTGCGGATCTACTTTCTTTTCCTGAATCAAGTCCATGTGTCAATAATTCTGAAACGGTGCATGAAGGCAATTAAAATTATTTCACAATAACCTTGAGAATGAACTGGTAAAAAAACGTTTTTGTTAGAAAATTATCTGTAGCAGCAAACATTTCTACAGATGGTGCCATTAACTGAGATAATTTGGCGAATTTCCATATATTTTACGTGCAATATTTGAGACATTTTAACAGTTGCTAGTAAAATGAGATCTTCACCAACCACGAAAGGTTTGGTGGGTTTGATATTGAATAAGTGGCTACGTAAGACGTGCGCAATTAGCTTTAATTCAAGCTTAAATAATAATTTGTATGTAAACAACTTACGCTTTGCTGAAGCCATCAGAAGTCTTTCAAAATATTTTATTGGTTTGTTGGGATATTTCGCATGCTTGGTATTACAATGCCTTTTTTAGGAGTTTTCGGGCTTTCGGCAGCCAAAGAATCATTATAAATTAAGCAAAGGGGTTTCTCCACTTCATCATTAACATTACACGTAAATCCATACTACAAGAATGTTTCATTAAATTTTCTTTTTCACTTCAACTTTTTTCTGTGTGCTTTCAATGTTTCCACACGAGTCTAATCCTTGCCACTGGTCCATAATGAAACCAACACTTGCTGCTTTAAACTTAAGTCTATAACTACGCCATGTGCTCTCAGAAGAATAGTTAGCCTAGCCCTTAAACTAGACCTAGAGTTCTGAACACAAGTGTGGCCTTCTGTCTGTCGGAATGAATGCAACAAGGTCAATATGGGTCAGTGCATTACAACCAAGCGCGGATCCAGCCAGTGAGTTTAGGGGGGTGATTTCAGTAATATTTGGCAGTCAAGTTTCATAAAGGCTTCGCTGTGGTAAGAGAGATGAGGTATACTTCACAACACTTGTGTGATAACACAAGTGACGAAAAAATGGCCTTATATCGTGAATGTTGTTTTCTGAATTGTACAAAATTATGGTGAAAAAGGTTACTTTCGTAGGTTTTAGGGTGGGCGATCGCCCCAATCGCCCCCCCTGGATCCGCCCCTGGTTACAACAACCACGCAACAACGCATAACTTGTGCTTGGTTCAGCAATATTCTTAATATATCTTGTGAGTACAAGGTCACCATGCCATCACCACATTGACAACAGATCGATGGCAAATGTTGCCAATGCAAAGTGATGAACGCAAAATTAAGTCGGAGAGTTTACTTACCACCGCGCACACGAGACACGATCTAGAATCTGGGTTCCAAAACTGGGTGGTGTGAAAGGTTCGCAAGGGGGAGAGAGTATGGCAACGAAATATTGTTGAAAAGTATTAAATGCATTTTTTATCATTTGTAAACTTATTATTATTTCACTATATACGCCGTAATCAAAGCAAAGCGGACAATACAAAATCTCAGAACAAACTCGAATGTGAAGCCGATTTGCTATGTGCGCTGCCTTTAACAAAGCCTCGAATTAAATTTCTAGTTTCCAAAAAACAGTTGCATCCTTCCCATTAAGCAGGTAATGACAAATACAATGTTTTTCTGTTTTTTTGTTCGATTTTGAGGTTAGGTAAGGCGCGAGTATCAATGACTACCGCCAAAGGGGAGTGACTGAAAAAGTTTAAGAACCTCTGAACTAGAGAATGCAAAATCGTGCACTAACCAACGGCAATGCATCAGTGTCGATTTTCTCCATCTAATCGTGCACTTTGATGCAGCTTTATCTGCAGTGCTTGAAGCATTAGTAACCGCAACGTTTGGCCGATCTAAAAAAGCGTACGCATAAAATTGCCAAACAATTTTTTTGCACAATTTTGTATACTTTTTCTGTTTTTACAAATTTAGTTGGGCACTCCCCTCTGAAGAACTAAAATCAAGCATGATATGGTCGCACATGCACAATGTATATCACATATGTAGAAATAAATCATGTACGTAGAATGCTTTTTATCTTATTCCAAGTCCAGTATAAGACTGTTGGAGTGCATACCATGCTTACAATTTTCTGTCCACTCCCACTAAGTATTTCAAGTTATTGAATTTGCGGATAATATAAAATGCTTATTAATCACCGGCAGTAACTGGAGCTTAGGCAACTGTCTCAAAAGAAACTTCCGTTTTTGCTATTTTCCAAAGAGTTTCACAGGTTGTAATGCAGCTATACCCCCAAATCAAAATTTTAAAATGAACCGGAAGTACGACTTGACTCAAAAAGATATCGGAAATAAAACACATCAGAACTTCTGGTCGCCAGAAACATTCCTTATCGAACCTCTGCTGCACTTCTACAACAATATTCGAAACCTGAGTTTATTTTTCGATTTTTGTTTTTGTATACGTGTTTTCGCCGAGAAAATTAGACATATAGGGTTAAGCCACTGCGAAAGTAATTTTCGCGATAGCAAGCTATTATATCTACGCCAAAAAATTAGCTGTGGAGACTGGTATCGCCCAAAGGTTAAGTCTGAGATACACCATCCCCAAAGTCAAAAAAACAAACGTTCTTTGACGAAATGTTAACGTTCGCTGAATTTGTACTGATGCCGAGTTGAATGTTAAGTGGCGTTAGCCACAACCCGTACCCAGTCTGTGCGCCATCGACTCGCCTCACTGGTTCAAATAACCAAGTATAGGTTACTTACCATTTTGCGACAAAACAAATTAACTCTATTTGAGTAAGATTTAAGGTGGAGTGAAGTTACTTGATTGAAAATGAATTAACTGAGCAATATTTCTTTGTGCGTCACAGACTGCGCAGATGTATACTTAAAAGGCGGTCGCCAAAGTGGAATCTACCTCCTCACAGAAGAACCTGACGGCGTACCACAAGCAGTTTTCTGCGATCAAGAGGTAGCACCTTCATGACTTATTCGAGTATAGCGTTTTTTATTCAAACCATCTTCTGTTAGACCGGTGAATCCTTGGATGAACGTGTTCGGGAAGTCTAGCATTTTCCATCCTTTTCTCTACACCATGCTTTATCTTTAAACTTTCCTTACCTTTATCAATACTCTCGTGAGTAACCTCTTCTAGAGATGTATTTATACACTTTTTCGTCAACAATATGTCCATTCCTACCTATTTCACCAAGAGGCACTATAAAAGTTTCTAACAGAAGCTCTCGATTTTGACAGATACATGTGCGGGTACAACTCAGGTTTTTACGTATTTGGAAACCAATGGAAATACAAAAATATCATCCAAGCAATGCCTTAACAAACAACCAAAGACATATTTGCAATTAATGAAATATATATTTTTAAAATTTGCGGTCACTGATGCACAAAATCACCAGAGTGTCACTGCCGGTATGCACGATTTCCAAGATAGCGATTTTTTTTCGCATCGATACAGAGGAAAATAACTGGTGCAAGCGGTACTGTCGCACCAGTTAACTGTCAGTTACCATGTTCAAGGGTTTAATAGTAATATCGTTAACTGCAATACAAGTGGCAAATTTAAAACCATTAAATACAAACGACTGACACGGCGCAAACAAACATTCTACGACTGGTGTGTATAGTTCAGAGTATCATTCAACGGAGAGTATGATCGAGAACCCTTCACTTTTAAAAATCGCAGATTGCTGTTTGGTAATTCCGCGGTGATTTCACAAAAATTTCGACGATTTGCTGTTGTTCAACAAACCGCTGTTAAAACGCTTTTCATGTACTGATCGGCAACACGTTTTTAACTGTAATTACCAGTAACAGCCTACATCACGGTCGAGATGACCAGCTGTAGTAAAGACCTACACACAGCAAGAAAAATATTACAATGTATACCAGACAGACGGTGGAGGTTGGACTATCATACAGAAGCATATCAGCAACAAGCTTGACTTCAACCAAAACTGGATTTCTTACAAGCATGGTTTCGGCGATATAAGCTGCGACGGAGAAAGCAACTTCTGGCTCGGGAATGAAAACATCCACAAACTCACTACTAGATCACACCAACATATGAGGATCGATATCGACGACTGGACTGAAGATCATAGGTAGTATGAAGTGTTCTATGTAACTGATTGTTAAAAGAAATTACAACTGACATACGCTGGTTACTACAAATGAATCGAATCCCAAAAACTAGGTGAGCTCATTCTTTTCATTTAAATAGAAACTAAATCCTGCGTTAGTAGGGCAGGTTTGCAAGTCAGAACAACGTGTACTTGTTCGATGTTGCTTATTATTAATATGGAAAGTATTTCATAATTCGTTCTATAATCATGGCACACAGCCCTTGTTGATAAAACAAAAATGAGCGGCGTTCTTAAAGCTGGTCTTGCGATTTCACATAGACATGTAGCCAAGCCAGCGCAAACACAGTGACGCTGCACTTAAATATTCGAATATGCAGAATAATATATTTTGAGTGCTAAACTGGTTTCTTGCTGTAGAACAAAGTTGCAAAGACGATTTTACGTTTCAACAACGTGATCGTTAGAAACTCCACTAATCCGATACGGTACGGCAGTCACAAAAACGCGCTTATCGCATTTCTTCAGAGACAAACAAGAAACCAGTAGCGCATAGGTTCGAACGTCAGACAACAAAACTGTATGGTGACCGCATGACAACTCTAAACCAACGAAATAAAACAAATGGCGCATGGACTCACAAGCGATCTTCGCAAAGCAGCAGATTACCCCCGAAAAATAAACTTTTTACTCAAGCAGTGTACTGTACCATTACGCAATCAGCGAAGCGTTAAGAGTCACACGAACGCTGCCTTAAGCTGGATGCACAAGACATGCGTCCTGGGCGTTTTCTGGGCGCATGCGTCTGATTTCGTGACGTCACGTCCTTTTCTGATGCGTCTGGTATGGTCTGCGTTCGAGTAAGAGTGAGTCAAAGCAGTGAGTCTGATGCGTCAATATAGACACAGGTTCTACTTGAACGCAGACCATACCAGACGCATCAGAAAAGGACGTGACGTCACGAAATCAGACGCATGCGCCCAAAAAACGCACAGGACGCATACTGTGTGAATACAGCTTTACCCTCCACACCTGAATTACATCTAAAAAAACAGTGTGGGGAAAACGAATATTTTTTATCGATCTGACCTTGTTTTATACTCGATGCAGCTTTTTTTCGTTTTTACCTGAATTTCAGAGAACTATTAGCAGTGCCGCATTAACGATAGTAACAAATGTAACAATTGCTACGGACCCCGTGCTTTTGGGGGGTCGCGGTCCTTTTGTTAAATTTGTTCTTTATTATATGCAAGGGTGGATATTAGAATTAAGGTTCCCGACTTGCTTCAGAACCTATTAAATATGACCCGAGAGCAGGCGTGGGCACTAAATTTGGCTCAGGGGCCACTTTGAGAAGAACGTGGTTAGTGGAGGAGCGTACCTCCTAGTTGATCGAAAAATAAATAAACAAAACAACACTGGCACACAGAAAAGTTTTGCGTAGAGATGGACAAAGCGATAACGATGGAAACAGAAGTATGTCTCGCCTCAAGATAGCCTCAGCACTGACATTCGCTGTGATATGTTCGAGCAAATTTCAGATTTGAAGACTTTTCCTGCATGCTTCCGCGCACCACCGACAACGATTTGGCGAGCCACATGTGGCCCGCGTGTCGCTAATTGCCCGCCCCTACTCTAGAGTGATTAATACGCTTTTTAACAAAATTTTTCCAAAACTATGTCCGAAACTCTCAAAAGGGGGCCCTCATGATATCTCTGAAAAACTCTCAAGAGGGAATTCGCCTCCCCTAATATTCATGCCTGATTAGATGTATTGAATTTGCTAAATTTGCCACAAGCAATTTAGCAAAGGTTTTCAATTGAATTCTTTTACATTAGACTACTGTGATTTGAAAATGAAAAGTATTTTACAGTTATTTGCAACATTATGAGACCAGTCGAGCAATGAGGCCAAATTGCAGCAATATCCAGATATTGCCTGATTGTAATTATTTCACATTGACCTGTTCTACACGCTGCGTTACCTTATTAGTACTATCGAAACTATTAGACCAGTGGTGCCAAATCTATCTGGGGTTTTCAATGGCTTTCTGGGTTTTGAATGCCAATTCAATGCCTTTCTGGGTTTTTCTTCTGAAGATCTGGGGTTTTTAGGATTTAACTGCGTAGCTGTGATTTAAGATGGGGTATGATTTATCATACTTCTTATTTCTAGTCACATCTTTCGTCACCTTGTTTTATCAAGTTACCTAGTCTTCACCATAAATAATAATTAACAAGCAACTAATATCGTATAAGTTGTTTTTATTAGCTAAGACAATTACTCAAGGGGGGCGCGTTAAAGAAAGGGTAAAGAACCACTATTCTAGATATAGCAATGATCAAAGTTGTTGGAGTCTAGAAGCATTAATTACTGTTTCTGAACTGTACTTGTGACTTGTACGGTAATGTACTCCCTCTTCGTAATAAGATACGTATATTGGTAAAAAAATATTATCTAGCCCACGTATTCTCCATCAGTTGCTATTTAGGATTAGATTTTTCGTATATACGAACTTCATTATGCCTAACCGTAGTCACATGGATGCTCAAAGAATTTATGATTTAACAGTGGTTCACTTGTTCAAGTGTATTTTGAACTCGCGGCCCCGCGCTGTTGATATGCTGCAGGCCTCGCGCTACCTTAATTCGGCACTGACTATCAGTCCTTCGGGAATTCAAGACGCAGCAGACAATATGGATCAGCCAAGAGTAACGTTTAGTACTTCAAATGATCCCAAGCAAAGCGTTTGCTATTTAACGTAACTTAAACGAGTCTATACGAAAATATTTTGCTTGCCCCAGCATCTGCATGGCTAATACGTTGACTCGCATCAGCGCCAAAGATTCCAACACTCTTGCTATAGTTGCTGATGACAATGTTGCTTCAATAATCAAGTTTCTAGACTTCCAAAAGCAAGCATTTGCAATTGTGTGTTTTTCCTGTTCTTTTATGTTTATGCTTTCGTCATTGCAAAAATATTCTAAAGTATAAAAACGCTTTCTCAGATCTACTCTACCTCTTTCGGCGTTCCGGTTTCATGGATATTCTATGTTAACGTTTTTTCGTGAGGTCTTTGGATAATGGATATAATTGCACTGCAACGTTCACAGTGTGATCTGTAATGACTCCCACACAACAGCATTGCTTCTGTCCAGGCATACACAATTAGTGCAGCCTTGCAGGTTTTATACGATTTCAACTTGTTACCAGCTGAAGCAGTTATTTGCAATTTTTATTTATTTGGAGGGCCTTTTAATAACTTGTTTTCTCGTAGCTGAAACTCACGCACCTTGAACTTCTGAAACTGTCTCGGTGACTTGGCCACAAATCGAAATTATGTTAACCGTGACAGTGACACTACGAAAGCAGTTAAAGCCAAATGACGTAAAACCACTCATAAATCTAACGGGACATATGCTCTTTTGCAGGTAGGAACATAGCCAATATACGACTTTCTGTATCATTGCACCAACAACAGCGGCGGCCGTAAAGCAAACAGAAATCTTCCTTGTCACTGTGTCACTGCAGCTATGTTGCAGACAGACCTTAACTATTGTGCAATAAATTAATACATATGTTGCTGAATCTATGCATAGCTGCAATGTCAGAAAATATGTGCAAAACCAACGGTGTAATTTATATATGTGAAGTTTTGCAGTGTATACACATTTCCGTGTCGGCTCAGAGGAAACGCGCTACACTCTGACCATAGGCGGATACCGGCCCGGCAGCACACGGGACATAGGCGATGGGTTTTCCGGGCACAACTTCGGACACCGCGAAGATGTGTTTTTAACAAAGCATCAAGGAATGGCTTTTTCCACCTTTGATCGCGATAACGACAGGTACTTGCAAGGTACGTATGAATCTTATCGTCTAAATCAGGGGTGTTTTGCACTGAGGGCTAAATTTGACTATATGAAGGTGCCCGCGGGTCAACATTTCCTTCTCATATTTTTATAGTTAGCATAGTCTGGGCATTTCCTTCAGGGTTTGAAGTAGAAATACTCCTTTGCGACGGTTTTTGTGCTCATTTTCGCTCTTAGCACGTCCAAAGACAGCGGGAAACATCTAAGTAGGGAATCCAAAAATTAGAGTTTTTCGCATATTTAGATTCGAAATAAATTTGGACTAAATATACGTGAAAAATTGAGAAGTCGGCAAAACAAATGGTTTTGGTTTCAATAAGTTTTGCAGTCGCAATAAATTTTGCAGTGACACTCTTTATGCTCCTGAGTAAGAAACAAGTGATGTTACGCGCTAATTAACAGGTCTTGTTATCGCTGATCAGCGTTCTAAACCTCTGGGCGATCAGCTCATTTTGCTCCTAATAAGTTATTCCGGAAAAGGATTCGATATTCTGGATTCGAAATAAAGATTCCGGAATATTCTAGAACCTCTAAATGTTCCATAATGCACATCCCTACGCCTAAGTAGGGGGAAACCGCCGTTGCTCTGACGAAGAAGCGTAATCCAGTTTCGGCAGGTCATACAGAACACAACCTGAAAGCAAAGTCGCGGACCATGTGAAATATGCTCGCAAGCCGTACTTTGGACAACACCTGGTCTAATTTGTTATGAGCTACCATCAGTTATATAGTCGACACTGTAACTTCAAGGACCGAGACTTGATTCAAACTTGATACGGAGACTTCAAACAACATGAGACCGAGACTTGTGTTCGAGGACGAGACGAGACCTGAAACCGAGATAGAGTCTTACAAAAAGTGACAATCAGTCGATCCTCCACCCCTGGCTATCATCCTGAAATACATGTTTCAGTCAAAGTTTCAGATATTAATTCCAGGGAAGATGTTAAGGGCATTGTACTAAGTTGAACCAAACACATCAACGTAGTAGTGTGACTTCTATTCCTGTGCTTTATCAGGCAGCTGCGCTCGCTACGGTGGAGGTGGCTGGTGGTACAACAGTTGCTCAGCAGTGAATCTCAATGGAGTAATTTACGAAGGTGGAGATTACCAGTAAGATGCAGTTATGACGTTTTTGATGTGTTTTTTTTATTTATTTTGGGTGACAGCAATTGGCGGCAGGCCGAAGCCTGAGCTTTGCTTCTTGCCGGGGCGATTGAAGTGAACGCTCTTGCCCAAGGAGCGTTACGGCGATTCACTCAGTGGTCGTGGGCCGAACACCAAACCTTTCAATTGAGAGGCGGGCACTCGGCCACTGAGCTATCGCCACCCATAGCTCATTTTTGATGTTCAGTACATGTCACTAGTCTCAGAACAACCGCGAAAACATGCGTAAAGGTTCATTTACAGAAAAGTGAAGCAAGCCCCTTACCTGTTAGTTTTGAAATGCACAATGCGGTTACGATATGACCTACGTTTTACATTTCGGCACTTCTCCAAGTTGTAAACCGTGTAAAAAATCTTTGATGCTCTCGCAGTGGATTCGGAAACTTATTGCGACATAATCTGATAAACGAAATAAAAACTGAGGTCTTGTTTTATGTATCACACAATGGCAAACACACGGCCATGACCGTCAGTCGTTTTTATCGCAGATCCAGCGACACGGCGCACGGGATCGACAACGGAATGATATGGTCACCGATGACAGGGTTGTGGTATTCACTAAAAAGAGCCAGCATGAAAATTCGTCCTGCTTCATTCAAAAACAGACTGGAACGTCAAACCACTTGAAAGACAACCAGAGGCGGCAACTAATTGACAATATTTGCACGGCTTGCAATGAAACATCTTACCGCATTATCCACCATTTGAGAAAAACGTACGCAACGTTCTTGCCTACCAAGTAAAAATATCGCGTCTTCCGAGAATTTCAAACAAACACTTTATAACACAAGATTCGCAATTGTTGTCTAAGATTTTCGTGTAGTTGTGGATGAAAAAAGTGGGAAAATAAAAAACCTGTTCGGCAGCACACAACCCCAACGCAGCAAAAGCTCTGCCGTCACGACTATCAATTATACTAGGGGAAAGGCTTTTAATGTAAAACTTGCAATTCTTGCCGTTGTATTCCTGCCAAAGGCACCTAAGAAGTTGCATACTGCACACAACTTTTTAGAGATACCAAAATATTTCTAGCAGCGTAAGCCCATACGAAAGGTAACTGCCCTTGCTTTTTTATAGTTCTTTTTTTCTCGGCTCCGCAACCCTGCTGTAAACTACAGATGCCAGAAGCTCCCAGGTATCACCTCGGCTACCACCTAGCCTTACAACAGTAATGATAGACTGCGGGTCTACATTGTGAAAATCAAGAGTTTGATTGTACCTATTAGGCTGCAAGTGACATTAGTCACAAGGAAGTTTTTCACTGTCTATGCATCAAACTTGTTTTCTTAACTACTGTTTTCAGACTGTTAAGAAAAGTAATCCATTATATCAGTGCAACAAACGCATTAGCAAACTGTTCAAATAGTGTATCAAATCATGTTGCAGCATTGACACTTGGCATGTCATGCCATTGTCCAGTAGACTTGATCTTAAGGCTTTTCCTTGCAAAGATGGTTGGGACTGGAAACTGTTACACAAATTTTGCCAAATTTTATAGAAGTCCGGGGAAGGTTGGGTTCTTTGACTCAGCAGCATAGCTGACTCACCGCCAGTATCAAATCAGCCATACATAAAGGTGAAAAAGGATTTCATCGGTTACATTCTATAAACGCAGCCAAGTAGACTACTATTCGGGGCTGACATGTATGCCAGAAAGTTTATTGTTGACTAAAAAAGTAGGTTTAGTACATAAGGTTGTGTCTTTCTTGTAGATGCAAGTACAAAAACATTTTTGGCAGGTTGCACCTAAGAATGGCTGGATATTCCGTATGGTTTTGGTAGCTTTTTCTCAGCAGAAAATTACTGGTAGACATTTCTCTGATCAGAGGTACTGAAAGCATAGTTGATTCACTGGCAGTTGTCCTAGCTGACTCAGTGAGCCAGTTAACCCTACTTCGGACAGTAATTAAACATGACATGTCTTTGAAGGATTTAGATGCTGAATAGTTTTTTGTGATTTATAATGGCAGAACGGTATGTTGAGTTTACAGAGAACTTTGTAAAGATAATCTGATATTGCTGCTCAAACATGGGGAAAAATGTAAACAAAGTTAATCGAGAATAATTTCCAGCACACTTGTTTGAACAAGCTACAAGTGTCACGCATGCAGGTACATCCGCACGTAGCGCTGCAAAAGTGTTTGGAATTAATCCAACGTTTCGACGGTATTTAAAAAAGGTTTTCAAAGGCTCCTGGCACAAAGTAAAAATGAGATATGCAAAACATCAACAAATTTTCACGGATGAAATGGAGGAGTTCGCGCAATATTGCATTACTGTGGTAAAGTAACATCATGGCTTATCTATGGAAAAAGTAAAAATGCTAGTTTACGACTATGCTGAGCAAAACAAAACCAAGTCATCATTCCCAAAAACTGGTCTGACGAGAAGGCAGGAAGCCAGTGGATGTCGTCGCTTATGAAACGCCCTAAGTTGTCATTAAGATCTCCTGAAGCTACAACACTTGGACCAGTACTATCATCTAACCCAGTGGTTCTCTAAGTGGACGAAATCGCTCCCTTGGGGACGATTTTGAAGGAAAGTAGGCGAACAAAACAAAGGGTGCGATGGGGGGCGAAACAACACAAAGGGGCGAAAACGCTTAACCACTAATCGATCATCGAGTTAACTGCGGTACACAAAAGGTAGAAGTGCTGAATAGCGTTATAATGAAAATACTGGCCAAAGAAAAAATGTCTCCCAATATATCGAAGTTTTGTGAAGGCCGCCAAGCACACCCATCACATCACACTGAACTGGGGACCATGGTGTGTACCATGGTGTATACCGATTTCTTTACATCCAATTCTTTAAAAATACTGCTGTTGCAACCTCTCAGTTGGCGCTGCGTTGAATGTGCTATTCACCATGAACGGGATGTGCGCGAAGAATAACACCCATATATGTGGCACAAACAAGCAATAACAGAGTGATTGCGGCGTGGAATCTCTGCCGATACTAACGTGTGAACGATTGAACATAACGACTAGCGTACGCAAACAGTGATTGCAGCGCATGGTCTATATTGTTGCTTGCTGCCACAGTGCGAAGCTTTGCGCACATGCCGCTCGGGCTTTCCGATCGCAACACTACCTTGTGTTTGCTATATCAGGCTTGTGAGGTGACAACGATGTGTCGAGAGTGAAAAGGGGGCGATGGAAGAAAAGTTTGAGAAATACTGATGTAACCGCTCCACCGTTGGCGTCTTCTCCAAGGACATCTCAGACGTCATGGTAAGGAACTACTTTCACCAGGAATCATTTACAACATGGATGACACCGGGTGTTTCACAACGCAAAGTCCATTTCAATTGTTTGCCTTGAAAGGAGCTAAGCAATTTGGTCTCGCGACTTCCACTGAATGTGGAACTCTCGTTACATGGATTGGCATACTACATGCAATTGGAAACATAGTCCCATCTTACTTTATTTACCATGGTCTCACTTCATAAAGGAATCTATGCTAATGGCAGCGCCACTGGGTTCAGCTGGATGTGTTGCAAAAGTGGATGGATAAACGAAGAAACCTTCATGAAACATATTGAACACTTCATTGAATTAACAAAATGCAGTATCGAAAATCCCGTCCTTTTGATCGCGGACAATCATGAATCACATATTTCCCTCACAGCTTCGTTGGTGTGGAGAAAACATGGAATCGTGACCTTGACAACCCACCCTCATGGAATCGTGACCTCGACAATCCATCCCGCACAATTGAAATCCCTAGAACGCACTGTCTACGGACACTTGAGAAAAAATAGACTTGATAAAAAGAAAGTAAAAACCAGAAGCTTCTCCAAAAGAAAACAACAAAAAAGTTTAAGCACAAAGAAAGCACTAAACAAACTGAAAACATCGCGTCTTCCGAGCTCTTTCGAAGAGTCTGGTTGTGAGATGTCGCTGCTGGAGTCAGATAGCGACATCAGTGGAAACGTATATAACCAGCACTATATCTGCTGCATTTGCGAAGACAGTTGGACAAACAGCAAATCCAGGGAAAATGAGTGTAAAGTGTTTGCCCTGCATGCTTCTTCTGCTGCCCTGCAGGAAAGAGCTCTCGCACATCCAATGAATGCTCCAGCTGGGCACATCTTGACTGCATAGACACAACTTACTTTTTTGTCAGTACTGTACCTAGACGATGTGTTTCATGTGTAATAGGCCTACATGCTAGTGGATTTTGTTTAAAAATTGCAACCGACTGTTATTTTTGTTCGTTTGTCAACATACGATAATGTTTGTTCCTTGCTATAATCTATTCAGAATCAGTCAAACACAAGGTGAGTCAACTTATCTTCCCGTAAGACTAGTTGAATCAGCTCATGACCATTTTTCAAAACCGCTGGAAACATCAGTTGCTGACATATCATCACGCTGAAATAAAACATGGGGCGAAGGATAAGATTGAAATTCATATTGTATAAAATTAAACTTTTTAAAAAGCATCGGAGCTGCAAGCTATGAAGTAAAAAATGAGCGTACTAACCCGATCTTCTCCACTTGATGTCTTTATTTCCATAACAATGAACAAGTCAGGCAACTAAATAAAAATCTGTAAACCTTCTTAACCTGTTATGGTTTTCAGTTTTTCATAGCGCCAACCATTTAGGGAGAACTTACTCGTTTTTCTCCTCCGAAGAGTGGATTGCGCTGTGTTGTCCTGTTAGTGTATATTTCAAAACAACGGAATAAGCAAACACAGGCTTTAATGTCATGCTGTTAGTAAAAACATGGGAAGTAGAATGAAAAGAAGCAACAAATCCTAAAAAAGGGACACTCACTCGTGTTCACCACATGGAATTCCCCGAACAGAATCGAAGTGGCTTCGCAGCAGTACTGCGCCAGTCCGACATTGGCTCCGAGGTGAAACATTTTCACGATCATCTTCATTACCTGCTAATTGCATACCAAAATTCCTCTGGAGAAAAGCTGACGCATTACAGGTATGCATACAGGTTTGTTTAGTGAAATGAGCTCGGGTGTTTGCAAATCGGTTAGAGCAATGTAACGCCGTGTTCACTTTTACCTTGGCGTTGTCAATTGCTGCACTTCCAGCGAAAAACTAGAAACACAAGCATTTAAATTACAAATCTCTGCCAAAGTAGCAATTCAGTAAAGTACCAGAAAAGGCACGCTGAAAGCAGTACAGTTGAAAATGTTGTGAAGTCTTCCCATGCCAAACCGTTCGTTGGTGATGGTTGTAGTACGAGACACGTGTGGCTATGATCTATACAGAATACTACACAGAACGTTTGCTCACTGCTGCATATCATCAGTCCCTCGTAGTTTTCTGTATTTAGCTCGATCAATTTGTTGCTTACCACTGCATTTTAAAAACCCATCGCTTGACTCAGTTTTTTCCACCTAAGCAGTACATTCTGAGTGGTATATGTCCCCTTTGGAAATGACAAATTAAACAAAGAAACAAGCCCGTTGCTCCTAAGAGCGATAAAACATACACCAGCAGTAAACCTAGAAAATAGAAACATTCTTCGCAAAACTTCTGTTGTACCTTCTTAAATATTTTAAGAAAATTAACAGATTTCACAAAACCTGAATAGAAGTATTGCTGAAAAACAAACTTCAAATCTTACCAAATGTTGCAGCCTGTAATTTTTCCCATTGGACGAGGAGAGCTTGCTGTCTGACTGATGTAGCAACATCCTAAACAACAGCACCAAAGTTCGACGATGCGTCAAGAGTCACAGTAACGTGAGGATGTACAAGAAGCAAAATCTCAGTTAAATATTCCGCTACGTTTCATTACGGGAAATACCGCTGTCCCTAATATTTTTTAAAAATCTGGTTGAAGGCATTTTTAACCTAACGCCCCCACAACATGCGCCTACACAATTAGTTAGTTCTACAGTTCACAGAAATATCGGAAAGTCACGAAAAAACGCGAAGGTAAGCAATAATTACGTAAAGGAAGAATAAGCACATGTATATTCCTTTCTACTGAACTTAAGTGCTTTTTAGTTGGATACACAGTGCTGTTTTTGTCCTGGACGTAGCACTACAGAACAAATTTTCACTCTCTAACAAATTTTCGAGAAATCTTGGGATACAAAAGATGTCTACGTGTGTTTTGACGACCTTGAGAAAGTGTACGGCCGAGTCCGTCGGGATAAGCTGTGCGTGTTGTTGGGGGAGTATGGCGTTTACGGCCAATTGTTGTTGCCCATCAAGTCAATGCATTCATGCTCAGAAGTTTGTGTCTGAATTGACGGAATTAAATCACACCGTTCACCGTGGATGTTGGACTGCGACAAGGGTGTATACTGTCACCACTCCTCTCCATAGTCCATATGAATCAATCATTCATAGCTAAGAGCAGTGTTGAACATGAACGAAAAATACTTGCTTGCAATCAACTACGCATCTAGCATTAACAGTGAGCCATCGTATTCTGCTTCGTCCAGCTCTAAAAGAGCCAACGGCTCTGATCAAGCAACTGTGCGCGAAACGTCTTCAGATACCATCTCCAGGTCGAGCAGCTCGTCTAAAAACCATCTTTAGGCCTGGCAGCTCATTGACAGTGAGCCATTCTCTCCTACTACTTACACCTCAGAAACCATCTCTAGGCTTGCCAGCTCAAGTGCAATATTTTGTTTGTAAATAACTCTGTTAAGCGGCAAAATATTTTGCATCTTAACTCATTCCTAAACAACAGGCAACTTAGTTGTTATTTTCAGGTAGGACAAAAGTTTACGCATTTCACTTGGCACAACACCTACTTATTTTTGTTTTTTGAGGGAAGAACAGCGCTTTACCTGAAGACTCTCAGAAGTGCGTAAGATTTCGGGACAATTTTGCATCATCAACATTTTTTTGACCTTCAAAGCTTTAACATTTGTTTTGCACATGAGATCAGATTTAAGCAAAAGATCACATTGGAAACCGTGTTTAGCATACATGCAATTACTCCTTCGGGGAAATTAGTTACACCGACATAGGTGTACGAGGCTGGGAGGGCGGCAGCCCCCCGGCTTGACAATTTTCAGGGCAAACTCTGCTTTCAAGGTAAGCGCAAGTTGCTCAAAAATCCTGAATGATAAAAAATATTACAATAGGGTGAAAAATTCCAGGGCAACTCTGTTTTCTGAGCAAGCGCAAGTTGATCAAAAATCCTGAATGATTCTTCTTCTTTTGAGCGAGTTCTTTTATCAAATGCTTGGTCGCGCTAGATTTCGGGGCAGGTGTTGAGCAGCCATTCGGTTGTCTCATCGTCCAGAACCGTCAGGCTGTGCAGTCCATGGGGAGGTCGATGGATTGGACATTGGAGGACAACATGGTCGACGGTTTGTTCTTCTGCACCACACTCACAGGCCGCAGAGGAGGCCATACGCAAGTTGTACAAACAATAGCGGAAACGTCCGACACCGGTGCGGAGGTGGTTGAGACGGACCCAGGCTCTTCTTGTGATGGTCTTTCCGGGAGGATGGGTACCGGTGTCTGGAATTAAAACGCGGGATCTTGTGGGGTTGTCCGCCTACTCCGAATTCCATTGATGATTCGCCCACTGCGTCGCACGTATGTTGTTGTTGTCAGAAAAACTGATGAGTTGCTGTGCGGTGGGCACAAATGGGTGTCTCGATTTGATGCGCCGTGCATCTGCACTCGATGGACGGGTGAGCGCTGAGTGAAGCAGGTGCCCAGGCTCCATGGTACGGCGTCCTAGAGATAGTGTGGCTCCACTGCGACGAAGCACAACAGATTGGATGCCTGCGAGGATTGGAAAGTTGTCCGTTGGTAAAGGTCGCAGGCATCCAGTCACAATTCGCAAGGCGTCGTTGATGGCGGGGTCAATGAGGCGGGTATGAGCACTGCGGCACCA